>MDTB01008967.1_pt1 | contig 29979 bp, 28 predicted proteins | sample 811161 | NCBI WGS metagenome assembly MDTB01 (sample SAMN05326650, study PRJNA326480) | marine metagenome | isolation source: seawater | place: Mediterranean Sea | collected 2009 | reverse complement strand
TAATTTAACTAATCTTATTAAGAAAATAGGATTTGTATTAAAAAGTCGATCAATGATTTGAAATTCTTGTTTAGTGAATCGATCATTCTTTGGTTTAATGTAGATATGGATGGAATATTAATAGTGATGGGATGGTTGCTTTTGCTGGGGCTTGCTTTGCTCTTGGTGGGTTTTGTTCGTTTGCAGACGCGAATGGATGCGGGTATGCGACAGCGTTCGGATCAGATGGAGCGAGTGGAGCAAATTATGCGTGAGCTAGAGAAGGAGCTGCGGGAAGATGTGGATAAAGTGCGCCAGCGCGTTGATGAATCGTTGGAGCGCAGTGGGCGGCAGTTAGGAGAACGGTTTAAAGAACTGGTTGCAACCAATGAGCGTCGGTTGGGTGAAATTAGCGGTCGGGTTGAGGAGCGCTTGGATAAGGGATTTGAAAAAACAACCAGCGTCTTTAGTGAAGTTCAAAAACGATTGGCGTTGATTGATAAGGCGCAAGAGGAGATGGCGGCATTATCGGGGAATGTAGTTTCATTGAAGGAAATTTTGGCAGACAAACGGTCACGAGGAGCCTTTGGTGAAGTGCAGTTGAGTGGCTTAATTACGAATGTTATGCCGCCGAATAGTTATGCTGAGCAGTATACGTTTGGAAGCGGAGTTCGTGCGGATTGTGTCCTTTTTTTACCCGAGCCTACGGGTACGCTTTGTATTGATTCGAAGTTTCCTTTGGAAAGTTATCAGGTGATGGCAAGTCCGGATCGTTCAGATCCGGAGCGAAAGCAAGCGGAGCAACAGTTTCGGCAGGATATTAAAAAGCATATAAAAGATATCGCTGAAAAATATATTATTCCGGGAGAGACTGCTGATGGTGCGGTGATGTTTATTCCGGCGGAAGCGGTATTTGCAGAGATTCATGCGCGGTTTCCTGATTTGGTTGAAACGGCGCAGCAAGCACGGGTTTGGTTGACGTCACCCACGACGATGATGGCGGTGTTGACGACATCTCGAGCTGTGCTAAAGGATGCAGCTACGCGAAAGCAGGTGCATATTATTCAAGATCATTTAGTGGCTCTGTCGAAAGATTTTGAGCGGTTTCAATCTCGGATGGGAAATTTGGCAAAACATATTGATCAGGCGAATCGGGATGTGGAAGAGGTGCATACATCGGCCCGAAAAATTTCAAGTCGCTTTGAAAAGATCGAAAAAGTGGAGTTGCATCAGGAGCCGGAACTCTTAGATGGACTGGAAGATTAAAGGTTGAATTTCGAATCGCTGTTTTCTTTGCGTTTATTGAATTGAGGGCAGCTGTCGGTGGCTTGAACCTCTTTCTTATGAAGGGCACAGAATTGCGTGAAGGGGTTTACGATGTAGTTTGCACAGTGTCGACAGAGGGTTTTAGCTTCGGATTGAGAGAAGAGTTGGGGATTTTTGGGTCGATCGGAATTGGTAAAGATGGCGGTTTGAGGGGTGTCGTGGCGAAAGGGTACGGCGTCTTCGTTGGGATAGACGTGGCCGCAAGCAGAGCAACTGAGACATTCACCTGTTTTGGTTAGCCCGTGGTATAGCGCATCGCGTTGTAAGAAACTTTCCGTTCCGCAATTGATGCAATTGATCTCTACTTTTGCCATCAATTCTATGTATATTGATTGCAGCTATGGAACAAGTGGTAAATGAGATGCAGAATCAAAAGGTAGCGGATTGGGGCAATTACCCGGTCGTGGAGGCAGAGACCGTTCGGTTTGATCAAGCGGATCAGCTCCAAGTGGCGCTTGGAAAGCCGGGTGAAGTGATTGCGTATGGGAATGGGCGGAGTTATGGCGATGCCTCATTACAGAAGCGGGTGATCATGACGCGTTCGTTCCGTTCGTTCTTATCGTTTGATGCGGCTACCGGTATAGTTTGTTGTGAGTCGGGAGCTTTGTTGGCTGAGTTGTTGGAGGCGTTTGTGCCACGTGGTTGGTTTTTGCCGGTTTCGCCGGGAACAAAGTTTGTGACGGTGGGTGGTGCTGTTGCGGCAGACATTCATGGAAAAAATCATCATGTAGAGGGTTCGTTCGGGGCGCATGTGTTAGCGTTAGAGGTGATGCGAGCGGATGGTTCGGTTATTCGCTGTTCGCGGGAGGAACATCCTGAATTTTTTACACTGACGGTGGGCGGTATGGGATTGAGTGGGGTGATTATGAATGTAACCCTGCAATTAAAAGCGATTGAGTCGGCTTGGATGCAACAGCAAACCGTTCGGGGGTCGCGGTTGAGTGAGTTGATGGATGCGTTTGAATCGGATGAGGATTGGACGTATTCAGTGGCTTGGGTGGATACCTTGGCGGGTGGTGATGCGCTGGGGCGGGGATTGTTGATGCGGGGTGAGCATGCGACTGCTGAACAGGTGCAGGGTCGTTCGGTTGGGGCAGGTACTTCGCAGATGAAGATAAACGTGCCTCTTTTTTTGCCGAATGGATTATTGAATCGAGGCACGATGAAGGCATTTAATAGCGTTTATTATCATCGAAATCAGCAACCAGTCAGGGAGCGCTTGGTTCATTATGAGTCGTTTTTTTATCCGTTAGATTCGATTGGGAATTGGAATCGGATCTATGGTCGGCGTGGGTTTATGCAGTATCAATTTGTACTTCCACGGGCGACGGGTCGGGTGGCGGTTGAGGTGATCTTGAAGAAGATTCAAGCAAGTGGATTGGGTTCCTTTTTAGCGGTGCTTAAGTTGTTTGGTGAGCAGGAGAGTTTTATTTCGTTTCCCATGGCTGGTTATTCGTTGGCGCTTGATTTTCCGGTTTGTTTTGAGGTGTTCAAGTTGATGAAGGAGTTGGATGCGATGGTTGCTGACTGGGGGGGGCGTCTCTATTTGGCAAAAGATGCGCGGATGGATGAGGCGATGTTTGCGAAAACCTATCCGCATGCGAATGATTTTAGAGAGGCAATTGCTTTGTTGAACGGGGGTTCAACTCGCTTTAGTTCGTTGCTATCGAATCGATTGGGGATTACATAATGGAACGCATATTAATCATCGGTGCCACTTCGGATATGGGTCAAGCGTTTGCACACGCGTGTGCATTGCAGGGATCATCGATTATGTTGGCAGCGCGTAATGAAGCTACCTTGGAGCGAGTGGCGAATGATTTACGTGTGCGTTGTGAGGTTGGGGTGAGCACGCATACTTTTGATGTATTGGATATGGAGCAGCATGAAGCTTTTTATGCGTCGTTACCGGAGCGGCCGGATGGGGTGATTTGTTTTGTGGGATTGCTTGGTGATGCGGTGAAGTGTCGGCAATCATTTGAGGCGGCACGGCGGGTGTTGGATACGAATTTTACGGGCGTGATTTCGATTTTAGATCGGGTGGCGGATGAGTTCGAGAAGCGGGGTCGAGGTTGGATCGTGGGAGTGAGCTCGGTAGCGGGTGATCGGGGTCGGGCACCTCGATATCATTATGGTTGTGCGAAGGCGGGATTGAATGCCTATCTCTCGGGGTTGCGTCAGCGGTTGTTCAAGTCTGGTGTTTTTGTGATGAATGTGAAGCCGGGGTATTGTCGGACTAAGATGGTTGCGGGATGGGATCTTCCGGCTGCGATGACGTCTGAACCGGATGAAGTGGCAAGGGCGATTTTGAAGGCGTTGCGTCGAAAACAAGAGACGCTCTATGTGCGTTGGATGTGGCGATGGATTATGGGCGTGATTCGCTTGTTACCGGAGTTTATTTTTAAACGATTAAAAATATGAGTTATTTGCCTGCGCTCAGGAGCGTATCGAAATATTCAATGGTTTTATCGAGCCCTGCTCGTAGTTCGATTTGAGGTTCCCAGTTGAGATGCTGTTTCGCTAAGGTGATGTCGGGACGCCGCTGTTTGGGGTCATCTTCGGGTAGGGGTTTGAATACTAATTCTGAGGAAGAGTTCGTGAGTTCTAAAATGGTTTCGGCTAGTTCAATCATGGTGAATTCACCGGGGTTGCCGAGGTTGATGGGGCCGGTTACGGATGAATCGCTAGCCATTAGTCTAATAAAGCCTTCGATGAGATCATCGCAATAGCAAAAGGAGCGTGTTTGTTTGCCATCTCCATAAATGGTGATGGCGTCGCCTTGCAGTGCTTGCATGATGAAGTTGGAGACGACGCGTCCGTCTTGTGGATGCATGCGGGGTCCATACGTGTTGAAAATCCGGACGACTTTGATCTCTAGTTGATGCTGCCGGTGATAATCAAAAAAGAGGGTTTCTGCGCAGCGTTTTCCTTCGTCGTAGCAGGAGCGGATTCCGATGGGATTGACGTTGCCCCAGTAGGATTCTGGTTGTGGGTGAATCGTCGGGTCGCCGTAGACTTCGGATGTAGAGGCTTGGAGTACTTTTGCTTTCACACGATTGGCTAAACCGAGGACGTTGATGGCTCCATGGACGCTGGTTTTTGTGGTTTGAACTGGATCAAATTGGTAGTGCACGGGTGAGGCTGGGCAGGCAAGGTTGTAGATCTCGTCGACTTCAACATAAAAGGGAACGGTGACATCTTGGCGCATGAGCTCAAAGTAAGGGTTGTCCATCAGGTGGGCGATGTTGGCTTTTCGCCCCGTAAAAAAATTGTCCATGCAGAGCACATCATGACCTGCATGGAGTAGCTGCTCACAGAGGAAAGAACCAAGGAAACCGGCCCCACCAGTGACTAAGACACGTTTTTTTATTACTTCTTTCATGCACTTCTCCTAAAGGCGAATAGTAGAACATGAGCTGTAAAGGAATAGAATTTTAAATCGATTAAATTTAGGTATGCTATTTTGCATACGTTAAAAAGGAATTATATGAAAAAAATACCGATTGTTGGGGCAGATCAGTGGCGATTGAAAGTAGATTTAGGGCGAGCGTCGTTGTATGCGATGTATGCGTCGACAACGGGTTGTATTACGACCGATCCGATGGTGATGACGGTACCGGTGGATGATCATTTGGTGCATCGTGGAGATGGGGTATTTGAATCGTTCAAGTGTGTGGAGGGAAGTATGTATAATCTGGATGCTCATTTGAGGCGGCTAGAAGTTTCCTGTTTAGCCATTGGATTATCGCTGCCGGTTGAGTTGCATTTGTTGAAGGAGGTGGTAGTTCAGACGGTTCGAGCGGGGGGGGCAAAAGATGCGTTGGTGCGTTTGTTGGTTTCGCGAGGTCTGGGTACAATGGGAATTGATCCTTCGGCCTGTTCAGGAGAGCAACTTTATGTGGTGGTATATCCGTTGAATACAACGGGTGGGGTGGGTGCTTTTTCATCGGGTGTGCGGGTGATCACGAGTCAGATTCCAGTGAAACCTGGTATGTTTGCGCGGGTGAAGAGTTGTAATTATTTACCGAATGTTTTGATGAAAAAAGAGGCGGTAGATGGTGGAGTGGATTTTTCGGTTTCGGTGGATGAAAGCGGATGTTTGGGTGAGGGAGCAACGGAAAACTTTGGGATTGTTTCGGCGGACAATCGGCTTTTGATGCCCCCGCCGGAGCGGGTGTTGGCGGGAACGACGGCGAAGCGGGCCATGGAGCAGGCGCAGCAATTGGTGGATGAAGGTCTATTGAAAGAAGCGGTTTATGAACCCATTCCGATGGATGAGGTTCGGCGGGCGAATGAGATGCATGTTTATGGAACAACCCCTAATATTACCTCGGTGATTGAGCTGGATGGGGTCGCTGTGGGTAATGGGGTTCCGGGGCTTGTGGCAAAACGTCTTTATGAGCAGATGCGAACGGAGATGTTGCCGCAGAGTGAATGGTTAACACGGGTATTTGAGTAGTTGTATGGGTGTTGAAATTGAGCGTACATTTTTAGTGTCTGATGGTGTGTGGCAGTCACAGGCGGATGAGGGTCTTGTGTGTGTGCAGGGTTATTTGGTTGCTACACCGGAGTTGACGGTGCGGGTGCGAATAATGGGGGTTCATGGATTTCTCACCATCAAAGGGGCGACTGAAGGGATTCGTCGATCTGAATATGAATATCCGATTCCGTTGGAGGAGGCCGAAGAGTTATTGCATAGCTGCTCTATCCGTGTTGAGAAGCGACGGTATCGGGTTGAGGTTGAACAGCATGTTTGGGAGGTGGATGTGTTTACCGGAGCGAATGAAGGATTGGTTCTTGCGGAGGTGGAGCTTTCATTTGAAGAGGAATTTTTTGTGCGTCCGAATTGGCTAGGAGATGAAGTTTCAGATGACGCGCGCTACAGCAATGCGCGGCTTGCTCAAGAGGCATTTTCAAGTTGGGCTAAATAGGTTTCTGCATTCTGAAGATGCTGTTGTTGTTTGGTTGCATCCATTTTATCAAAGGTGTGGATGAGCATGGAGAGGCGGGGATTTTTTAGAAAGAAAGTTCGTTGCTTGTTCATGAAGCGCCAGAAGAGCCCGTCCCAAGTAGCTTGCCAGTCACCTTTTCCGTAGTTGCTCATTTTCAGGATATAATTACTGGAGCTGATATAGGGTTTGGTGGACATGAGCCCACCATCGGCAAATTGGCTCATGCCGTAAACATTGGGAACCATGACCCAATCATAGGCATCGATAAAGAGTTCCATAAACCAGCGGTAAACTTCATCGGGGTCGATTTCGCAGAGGAGCATGAAGTTGCCGAGAATCATGAGGCGCTCGATGTGGTGGCAGTAGCCGGTTTGGAGGACGGTGCGGATGGCATCATCAACGGGTTCAATGCCGGTGGTGGCGGTGTAGAAAGCGTCGGGCATGGGGCGGCTAAAATTCCAAAAGTTACGGGTACGTTCTTCAGTTCCTTTGGCTTCGTAGATGCCGCGGATAAATTCTCGCCAGCCGATGAGCTGGCGGATGATGCCTTCGGTGGAGTTGATAGGAATGGCGTGCGTCTTGGCATGTTGCAAAAGGGTATCAATAATCTGCTGGGGTTGCAGCAGTCCGGTATTGATGAGCGGTGAGAGGAGGCTGTGATGAAGAATGGATTGATTCTGAACGATGGCGTCTTCATAGGTGCCGAATTCTTCAAAGCGGTGGTGAAGGAATTGCTCTAACCATGCGGCGGCTTGAGTATGTGTGTTTGGATAGAGCGGGTGTGATTCGAGTTGTCCGGGTGCATCCGTAAAATGGGTTTCCACATATTGAACGGCTTCAACGTGTTGGTCGCTGGATACTGGAAACTGGATGGATGGGGGGGTGCGGTCTTTGGGATATTTTTTACGGTTTTCGGTGTCGAAGGTCCACTTGCCGCCAGCGGGTTGGGTTTCGTTTTCGAGGAGGATGTTGCGGGTGAGGCGTTGCTCTTTGTAGAAGACGGATTGATGGAATTTTTTTTTGGAGGGTTTGAAGAAGGTTCTATTTTGTTCGGGGGTGTTGAGAAAGAGGGGCGAGTCGATCAGACTGAGTTCAATGTGATGAGTTATGCAACTCGACCGGATGCGTTGGCTTAGATAGGTATCGGTTGGATCGATGATTCGGATCTGTTGAACGCTTTTTTTTGAGAGTTCAGCGATAAGAACCCGGATATCGTGCTGAGGCTGATGCGCTTCGATGTAGTGTACGGTTGCTCCGTTGATTTCGAGTTCGTTCTGATAGGCTTTCATGGAGGCACGATGAAAGGCAATTTTTTGTTTATGAAAAGCATATTGGGTAAAAAACAGATGTTCTTCAATGAGATAGATGGGCGCATCCGTTAATGGGAACGGTGCGGGTTTGAAAAGTTGATGGGGGAAAACAAGTTGTACGAGAGTGGTCTCCATGTCGCTTTTTCGTTTGGCTGATCGGGATGCTTACAGCGATACGTTGAAGAGGTTGCCAACGAGCGCGGTTAAGAGCATCGCAAGAACCCCCCAAAAACAGACGCGGGCGGCTCCTCGGAGTGGGGAAGCTCCGCCAATGAAGGATGCGGTTGCGCCGAGAATCGCGAGAAGGATAATCACGAGCGCAGGAACGCCATAGAGTAAAAGCTCGTTAGGGAATATAGCTACGCTAAGTACGGGAATAATGCCACCTACAACAAATGCAAGTGCCGACCAAAATGCTGCTTGGATGGGGTTTGCACTGAGTTCGTCGGTGATGCCAATTTCATCTCGGGCGTGTGCTTCTAGTGCGTTGTGTGCGGTCATTTGTTTGGCCACTTCTAGTGCGAGTGCCTCGTCGAGTCCGCGTTTTTTATAGATAGCAGCCAGCTCATGCATCTCTTCTTCGGGATATTTTTCGAGGGCTTCCGCTTCCATGGCAAGATCGGCACGTTCGGTGTCTTCTTGTGATTTAACCGATACATACTCACCGGCTGCCATGGCGCAAGCGCCTGCTACAAGCCCGGCAGTTCCGGCGAGCATGATGCCGCCAGTGGAGGTGCCAGCCGCAGAAACGCCAACGATAATACTGGCTACAGAGACGATGCCGTCGTTTGCTCCGAGGACGGCGGCGCGGAGTCCTCCGGAACGATGGATGCGGTGATTTTCTTCGTGATGGTTTTCGTGATGTTCGCCCATGTTATGATCCGATCAGTTTTAAGAATTCATTTCGAGTGGATGCATCTCTTCTGAAGCTGCCGAGCATGGCGGAGGTGACCATGTTGGAGTTTTGTTTTTCCACGCCTCGCATCATCATACAGAGATGTTGGGCTTCGATCACGACGCCTACGCCGTCGGCCTCTAATCGAGTTGAAATGGTTTTGGCCACTTGATGGGTAAGGCGTTCTTGGATTTGAAGACGCCGAGAGAAGAGATCAACGATACGAGCTAGTTTACTGACACCTAATACTTTTCCATTGGGAATGTATCCAATATGGCATTTGCCAAAGAAAGGAAGCATGTGATGTTCGCAGAGACTGTAGAGTTCAATGTCTTTAACGATAATCATGTGATTATCTTCGACGGTGAAGACGGCATCGTTGATGACTTCTTCTAGATTTTGGCGATAGCCATCGGTTAGAAATTTCATGGCTTCTGCGGCTCGATCGGCTGTTTTAAGTAGGCCTTCTCGTTGGGGATCTTCGCCGATGTGTTTGATGATATTTAAATATTCTTTGTTCATTAAGGTCTCCGATGAGCTTTTATATGGAGGAGATAAGACCATTTGTAAAGGTCAGCTTAGGTGACTTTCTTTTGAGTGCGTAGCTGTATTAAAACACGAACACCTTCAATAATCATCCATGATTGGAGGAGCATTATCAGTATTCCGATAGAAAAAAGAAGTCTGTTTTGATCTTCCCAAAAGGTGATTAGGTTGATTTTCATGGCCCATGCGGTCATGACGAACATGAAAATCATGGGGAGGGTTGTGATCCAAATGGGCCGGGATTTGCGGGCAAGCCATACGGTGATAACGAGCAGGGCGAGTCCGCCGAGTAGTTGGTTAACTGCACCAAATAGAGGCCACAGGAGTAGGGCGCCTTTTCCTCCTTCACCCGAGAAGGCAAGTAGGAGGGCGCTAATTACGGCGATGGCGGTGGCAGGGTGTTTTTTGGCGAGTGCGGGTGCTCCCAAATGAGTGGTGATCTCGGCAACGACATAACGTTGTAATCGGGTGGCGGTATCGAGTGTGGTTGCGGCGAATGCGGCAACGAAAAGCCCCATGAGTGCTGAAGCATATGCGACGGGAATACCGACGGATGCAATCAGATTGCTTGCACCGGTGACAAAGGCAGCGATTTTAGCGCCCAATCCTTGAGCACTTTGCCATGAGGCATATTGCGCTTGGAAGGCGGCGGTGCCTTTGAGCTGTCCAGTTTCGCTGTCGAGTCCGAGTCCGAGTCCGGCTCCGCAGGCAATTAATACGAGTATGGCGAGAAAGCCTTCGAGAAGCATGCCTCCGTAGGCAATGGATTGAGCATCTTTTTCATTCGCACATTGTTTTGAGCTGGTGCCGGATGCGACTAAACAGTGAAAGCCTGATATGGCTCCGCAGGCAAGGGTGATAAAGAGAAGAGGAAAGAGTGGGGGGGCTCCGGGTGGATCAGGTTGATAAACGGGGGCGACCATATCGGGTCGTGCGATGAAGATGCCGATGAGTAGGAGGGTCATGGCAATGATGAGCTGGAAGGCATTAATGTAGTCGCGGGGTTGGAGCAGAAGGGTGACGGGAAGGGTTGATGCAATATACGCATAGATCAGTAATAAAATCACCCAACTGCCTACGGGGCTCATGCCCCATACGATGGGTAGTTCAATCGGAAAGATCGACCCGATCGCGATGGTGATATACATGAGAATGGCGGCCATGATACCGGAGGTTAGATGGGATTTACCTTTTTTGTAGACCCGATGACCAAGCCAAATCGCGAGCGGAAGCTGCAACCAAACGGGGGCAACAGATGCGGGAAAAATATGAAAAACTGAGGCGATGACGACCCCGAAAATGGCAATGACGATCCAGAGGGCGAAAAAAATGATGAGAGTGAAAAGTAGCCGAACACGGGGATTAATCAAATCTCCGGCAATATCGCCGATGGTTCTGCCTTGATGACGGAGACTGATCATCATGGAACCAAAATCATGGACGGCACCCATTAAGATGGATCCAATAAGAATCCACAATAGAGCGGGTAGCCATCCCCAGATGATGGCGATGGCAGGCCCCACAATCGGTCCGGTGCCGGCAATGGAGGTGAAGTGGTGTCCAAAGAGAACGAATCGAGGGGTGGATACATAATCGATGCCATCTTGTTCGGTTTCGCTGGGACAGGCTTTAGTTGGGTTGATTTGAAATAGCTTGCGGGCCAAAAAGCGTCCATAGCTATGGTAGGCTATTAGATAGAGTAGACCGGAAAGGATGGCTAAAACTAATGAACTCATCATCTACAAGTACCTCAGTTTTTCGATTGGATAAATATATTTTCGGTTCAAAAAAGGATTCTTTTTCGATTCCAGTTGCGTGGTAGTAGACTCTGCTTGTAGATTGCGTTGAGGTTTATGAAAAAGACAATTCTTCACGAAAAACATCTCGCGCTCGACGCTCGTATGGGTGAGTTTGGCGGTTGGGATATGCCGATACAATATGCGGGTATTCTCGCAGAACATCAACAGACCCGGACGGCCGCTTCTTTGTTTGATATCTGCCATATGGGTGAATTTGAAATTTCAGGGCCCACGGCGGAGGCAGACTTGGATCGGTTGCTCACCTGCTCGATTGCTACGTTGGATGTGGGTCAGGTTCGATATGGATATTTGCTCAATAAAGCGGGTGGTGTTTTAGATGATTTAACAGTTTATCGTATAGCAAATGATCGGTTTTGGTTGGTGGTGAATGCGGGTACAGCGACGACGGATGCCGTTTGGATTAGGGAGCATCTTCAGCAGACAACGGGGTTTAACGATGTTTCTGACCAATTTGCTAAATTAGATTTGCAAGGTCCTGCCGCGAGGAGCGTACTTCAAGTGGTGTGTGAAGATTCTTTTGCAGATCTTCGATATTTTCGGTTTCAATCGCTGAAGGATGGTTGGGTGAGTCGGACAGGTTACACGGGTGAACTAGGCTATGAGGTGTATGTGCCGATTGATGAAGCTGCTGCCTTGTGGGATGCATTTTTGGCGCATCCGAAATGTGCGCCTGCGGGTCTGGGTGCGCGCGATACGTTGCGGTTGGAGATGGGATATCCATTGTATGGGCATGAATTAGATGCGATGCATTCTCCGGTTGAGACGGGTGATGGGTTGTTTATTGATTGGAATAAAGCATTCATGGGTAAAGCGCGGTGCGAAGTGGATCGAGTGGAGAGGTCGCAACGGGTCGTTGGATTGCAACTTGCTTCCAAACGGGCTGCTAGAGAACAAGATCGTGTGTATTATAAAGATCAGCTTGTCGGGTATGTAACCAGTGGATCTCTGGCACCTAGCTTGGATGTGGCGGTGGCACTGGCACGCGTGCATGGTTCTTGTTGCGAGGTTGGGCAGATGCTTCAGGTGGAAATTCGTGGACGTTTTCAAGAGGCGCAGGTGGTATCACTTCCGTTTTATCAATCGGGTAGTGCTCGCGTGAAATGAAGAGGAATTAACAAGGATAAGAGGAGTAGGTTACTATGAGCAAAACCCCGTTTTGTGCAACGAGTGAGCAAGATCAAGCGATTATGTTTGAGGCATTGGGCATTGAGTCTTTTGATGATTTATTTGCGGCGATTCCAGATCATCTTCGGGCGGATTCGCTGAACATTCCTGATGGGATGTCTGAAATGGAGATGATGCAGCATATCCGTAGAGTGGCATCAAAAAATGCATCGCACTTGGTTAATTTTTGTGGAGCGGGTTTTTATGATCACTATATTCCGGCGGCGGTTAATGCGTTGGCAAGTCGGGGTGAATTTTATACGGCTTATACACCTTATCAGCCGGAGGCGTCGCAAGGAACTCTTCAAGCGGCGTTTGAATATCAGACTGCGATCTGTCGTTTAACGGGTATGGAAGTGGCAAATGCGTCTCTTTTTGATGGAGGTTCGGCTTTGATTGAAGGGGCGATGATGGCGCTGCGTCATACGCGGCGGAATCGGGTTTTGGTGGACGAGGGCGTTAATCCCATTTACCGAGAGATGCTACGGACTTATACGCATAATCTTTCGGTGGAATATGCAGAAGTGCCGTTGGGCAAGAATGGGATTGCTGACCGCGAGGCATTTAAAGCTGCGATGGATGATCAAACGGGTGCGGTCTTGTTTCAAAATCCTAACTTTTTCGGATGTTTAGATAATCTTAAGGATTTAATTGATGAGGTGCATGAGACAGGAGCTTTGGCTGTGGTATCGGTCTATCCGATTGCGCTTTCACACATTGAAACACCGGGTGCGATGGGGGCGGATATTGTCACGGGCGAGGGTCAGAGTCTTGGATTGCCGCTTAATTTTGGGGGTCCGTATCTCGGATTTTTTGCGGCACGGAAAAAATTGGTTCGGAAGATGCCGGGTCGGATTGTGGGTGAGACTGAGGATGGAAAAGGCCGACGTGGATATGTTTTAACGCTTCAGGCGAGAGAGCAGCATATCCGTCGTGAGAAAGCGACTTCGAACGTTTGCAGTAATGTGCAGGTGTGTGCATTGCGAGCGATTATCTATCTCTCACTGGTGGGACGTGAGGGGTTTTTAGAAGTGGGTCGAGATTGTATGGATCGTGCGAGTTATGCGTGGCACCGCTTGATGGAGATTGATGGAGTGGAACCTGCTTTTAACCGCCGTTTCTTTAATGAGTTTGCGATTCGACTCCCTCGGTCTGCCAAGACGGTGGTGAGTGAGTTGATAGAGCAGGGGGTTGCTGGCGGTTTTCCGGTGGGTCGATATTATGAAGAGATGGATGACCTCTTGCTGTTGGCTTTCACAGAGAAGCGAACGAAAGAAGAGATTGATTTGTTTGCAACGAAGTTAGAGAGCACGATCAATCGAGTGGAGGAAATGGTATGAAGTTGATTTATGAAAAATCTTCTCCGGGTCGTCCAGGTGTGCAGATGACATCGATTAAAATCTCGGATTCTGAGGAGATTCCATCGCGGTATTTGCGGGCTGCACCGCCAGAGCTTCCGGAGGTATCCGAAGCGGAAGTGGTTCGTCACTTTACGGCGCTGTCTCGTTTGAATTATTCGATTGATACGCATTTTTATCCGTTGGGATCATGCACGATGAAGTATAATCCGAAAGCGTGCGAAGCAGCGGCGAATCTCCCTGAACTAATGGAAGTGCATCCGCTTTGGCCTCAGCTTTGGGGTGGAGGAATGCTGACGCAGGGATCGTTGGCGATTTTATATCGAACCGAACGGATGCTCTCTGAAATTACGGGGCTTGATGAATTCACTTTGCAGCCTATGGCAGGTGCACATGGGGAGTTGACTGGAGTGATGTTGATGGCGGCGTATCATGCCGATCAGGGCAATGATCAGAAAGATCATATCATTGTGCCTGATTCAGCGCATGGAACTAATCCGGCGAGTGCGATGTTAGCGGGCTATGATGTGGTAACGATTCCATCTGATGCAAAGGGCATGATGGATTTTGATCTCTTCATGAAAGCGTTAAATGAGAAGACGGCGGGCGTGATGCTTACGTGTCCGAATACATTGGGTGTTTTTAATACGCGGATCCGAGAAATTTGTGATGCGGTCCATGCGGTCGATGGTTTGATGTATTATGATGGTGCAAACTTTAATGCGATAATGGGTCGCTATAAACCGGGCGAGATCGGTTTTGATATTTGCCATCTTAATTTACATAAATCATTTGCTACGCCTCATGGTGGGGGTGGTCCGGGAGCTGGTCCGGTGGGAGTGGTTGAAAAGCTAAGGCCGTATTTGCCAATCTCGCGAGTGAAACGGCGGGCAGAGGGCACCTATGTGTTGCATTATGATGAACCGAAGAGTATCGGCTATATTGCTCCTTTCTATGGTAACTTTGGTATTTTAGTCCGTGCTTATGCGTACATAGTTTCGTTGGGTAAGGAGGGGTTATTGGGTACCAGTAATCGAGCGGTTTTGAATGCAAATTATTTAAGAGAGCGCCTTCGTCCACTGTTCGGCGTGGAAAAAGCTGAGCGGTGTATGCATGAATTTGTATTTTCAGGTGAGTTTTTGAAGAAACATGGTATTCATGTTTTGGATGTGGCGAAAGGGTTGATCGATCGGGGTTTTCATCCACCAACTATTTATTTCCCGTTGAATGTGCCTGAGGCGGTCATGATTGAACCGACGGAGACGGAAGATCTGGATACATTAGATCGCTTTGTAGAGGTGATGAAAGAGCTGTTTGAACTGGCTGAATCTAATCCAGATGCGCTTCATGAAGCGCCTATTACAACTCCGGTTGGGCGCTTGGATGAGGTGAAGGCAGCGAAGGACATGCGATTGAGCTGTGAATGAGGATTAATTTGAAGTGTAATTTTGAACGGACTGAAACGTATAGTTACTAACTTGACGATAAAATTGATACTTAAACAGGAGTTATAAATGAAAAAATTATTGGGAATGGCACTATTGGTATTATTTGTTGCAAGCAGCGCTTCATTAGCTTGTGGCTGTGGTTGCAAGGCAGAGAAATCAGAAAAAGCGAAAAAAAGAAGCCTCAAGTGAAAAAGGTTCTTCATCTTGTGGGGGATGCTCTGCTAAAAAATCTGCTTAATAACCGGTTGAGCGAATAAAAAGAAAGCCCTCTTTTATGTAGAGGGTTTTTTTGTATCTTTTCGGAATGAGTTTGCGAGTCGGGCGTTGAAATCGTATCGTGCGGTCTTACGTTAAAAATGAGGAAACGATCGTGGCGGCGAAAATCATTGATGGAAAAGCCATTGCCGAAGCAGTTCGGAGTGAATTAAAAGAGAGAGTAGCAGCGTTATCAGCAAAGGGAACAAACCCGGGATTGGGTGTTATCCTTGTGGGGGACAACCCAGCTTCTCGGTCGTATGTGACGGCAAAAGAACGCGCTTGTGAAAGCATCGGAATCTATTCGGACGACAATCGATTACCAGCGGATACGTCAGAAACCGATCTTTTAAATAAGATTAATCAGATGAACCAAGATTCTCGTATTCATGGAATTCTTGTCCAGTTACCGCTTCCGAAGCATATTGATGAATCAACGGTTTTGTTGGCCATTGATCCTGCAAAGGACGTAGATGGATTTCATCTGATGAATGTGGGTAAAATGATGATTGGAGAAGAGACCTTCTTTCCATGTACGCCGCACGGGGTGGTTCAGATGTTAATGCGAAGTGGCATTGAGACTGCGGGCAAGCATGTGGTTGTGGTAGGGCGAAGTAATATTGTGGGCAAACCAGTTGCGAATATGTTGTTGCAAAAAAAAGAGGGTGCAAATGCTACCGTTACGTTATGCCATACTGGAACCACTGATCTTGGCTCTTTTACGCGGCAGGCTGATATCTTAATTGCGGCTTCTGGTTGGCCGAATACGGTGACAACCGACATGGTTAAGCCGGGTGCGGTTGTGATTGATGTGGGCGTGAATCGCGTGGAGGATGCTTCTAAGAAAAATGGATATCGATTGGTGGGAGATGTCGATTTTGATGGGGTATCTACGGTAGCTTCGCATATTACACCGGTGCCGGGTGGCGTAGGTCCGATGACGATTACAATGCTTTTGTATAACACAGTTTTATCTGCAGAAATAGAATTTGAAAAAGGAGACAGGTAATGAAAAAAAAGCATCTTCAATGGATATGTATCGTGGGATTTGTATGGCTGAACACGCAGGCGGTTCGGGCAGATGGGCGTGTTTTATTAATGGTTCCCCATGAGGAAGAGATGATTAAAGTGGGATTGGATCTAGCTGAACGACATCCTAGTTTGTTGATTAGTTATCGGTTGGGCGCACAAAACACCGCGGCTTTAAAGGGGTGGACGGGTACTGAGTGGGTGTATGTTTCCGTGGAAAATTTTCAGTCTGGCAATTTTTTCCGTGAAGGTCCGGATGAAGCTATTATTATTCAATCCTATCAGCCTTTTCCAGAGGGACTGATTCCGAGTGAATCTTGGTGTGATGGAGTGTATAAAATACATTCCAATGAGCTGCGTCCGGTGATTCATTTGGTGGGGCAGGCGTTGCACTTTAAGTATGATGATTGGAAGTGGTTTGAAAAACGATACGATACACCCATCTCGCAGCTGAACCCAACAGAGTCGGGGATTCATTGGTATAATCGTCGCTTGGGAGATGTCTTTAAAGGCAAGCGTGTTAGTGGTCATGAAGATCATCTTCTTTGGGAAATTGTTCGAGCATCAAAAATAATGGTTGAGGTTCCCATGGGGTCTGAGGAAGAGGTGCAGACGATTCTTATTTCAGATGAGGAAGGCAAGTTAGATGCTCCTTTAGTCATTGAAGAGGAGTTGCCTGAGGAGGAGGTAAATCCATTAGAATTGGATCTGCCGTTGGCTGAAATTGTCTCTTCTGAATCAGAGGCGTAAGCGTTCGAGTTGTTGGATTACTTCCTGTTTTTCTCGGGTCTGTTCCGGTAATTCAGCTAGCGCTATTTCAAGCTCTTGCTCTGCTTCGGTGTGTCGTTCTAGTTTTTCTAAAATATTCGAGCGATAGATAAGTGATCGGATGCGTCTTTGACGGTGGTGCATGGCATGTTGAAATTGACTAAGAGCTTGTTCCCATTCTCGGCAGTCATAGAGGACTTTTCCACAATCAAATCGTAATTGTAGATCATTTGGTGAGCGCTCGACTTGACGTTTAATTTGTTCAATCCGTAGTTGATCGTGTTCGCTACGCAATGAATCGATCAGATCGGTATCATGTCGGTCTTGAGCGGCAGCAAGTTTAAAGTTGATTTGGTGTTCGCGGGCGAGATAGAGCCGTTTCTCCAGTCTGAGTTGTGGGGTCTGTTGCTCGCTGAGGTAGTGGGTGAGTTCGGCAATAGCTTGGTCGAATTGACGGGTACGAAGTTGGCTATCGAGATATTGCATTCGAAGATCTACATTGTGGGGATCTTCTTCGAGCTTTTTTTTGAGGGTGTTTTTTGGATCTTCAGTTTGTTGGCTTTTTTCTCGGGCTATTTGAAGGGCCGTAGACAGTTCTTGGTTTTCGGGTTGAAGACGTGTGAGAGCTTCGAGTGTTTCGATTTCAATGGAGATGTATTGATTTTTTTGGGCAAGGTCGAGCAATTGATACATGAGAGTGGTTTCGTGGGGCTGGGCTTGACTCAACACCTGAAGGGCTTGAAGTGCGAATTTAATTTTACCTGATTTTTTAGCGGATTGGATCAGAATTTGAGTGGTGCGCATACAGGTGGGGTTCATGAGCCAAATTTGTTCGCAGCGTTTGTAGCGTTTAGCCACTTGTTTGGGAGGAATAAGGTGATAGCTAAGAACCAGTATAAATTTTTGAAGGTTTTGTGTGAGGGTTAGATTGGCTTGTTGGAGGGCGAGTTCGGTGGCGGCACGGTAGTGAGATTTACGGGCGGTTGAATCGCCGGGAGCTTCTTGACGGGCGCTCTGGAATAGCCTGATGGCATCTCTATAATCGCCTTTTAGATGAGCTTCGTTGCCTTCGTGGAGTAGTTCGTTGAGTTTATTTTTATTCATGCGTTTTTAGAGAAGTGGGGTTAGTAGCGAACAGAAATTTTCTGCAAGACGATTAAAATTAGAACGTTGTTTCCATATCTCGTAATCAAGTTCGGTACTGGCGGCGATATCTTCCTCGATAATGTGCTTAATTTTTCCAGCGGTTTTTTTGTTTTCGATGAGGATGGTGCTTTCATAGTTGAGTTCAAGGCTTCGAATATCGAGGTTGGCAGTACCGATGAGCGCAATTTTTCGGTCGATAACCATTGATTTTGCATGAATAAAGGGGGGCTTGCGGAGATAGACACGGACTCCAGCCGAGAGCAGGGTTTCGTAGAGGGCTTTGGAAGCGAGTCCCGCATATTTGTGATTATTTTTTTCGGGTAGGATGAGTTTCACGTCAACACCACGGCGGGCTGCAGAGCGCAACGCGGTTAGGATTTCGGGGGTGGGAACAAAGTAGGGGGTCGTGATGAGTATTTGTTTGCGAGCAATAACAATGCAGTTGAAGAATATTTCGGAAAGCATGCCGGGGCGACTGGAGGGACCGCTGTCGATGAGCCGGGCAGGTGTTTCTCCGATGGGTTCGTTGATAGGAAAGTGCGTTTCGGTGAGAAGGTCTATGATCGGTTCGTTGCTCATGAAGTGCCAGTCGCTGAGAAAGGAGAATTGGAGTTCGTTTACGATGGGACCTTCGGCGCGAAAGTGGTAGTCGCGAATGGCGGTTCTTCCGTTGCAGGATCGATTGTCATTGCCGATATTAACACCACCAAAGAAGGCGGTTGTGCCATCGATGATGAGGTTTTTCCGATGATTGCGTAGGTTGATTTGAAATCGACGACGGAGGAGGTTGGCTTGTTTCCAGGCGGCAATTTGTAGATTTGGAATTTTTTTGTAGCGGTGAAAAAGTCCTGTCCAGTGGGCTTTGGTGGAACCGAAGGCATCGTAGAGAAGGCGAACTTGTACGCCGGCTTTCGCACGCTCCTCGAGGGCTTGTATGAATTGCTTGCCGATGGTGTCGTTGTTGATGATGAAACTTTGGAGGTGAATATGTTTTGTGGCATGGCGAATGCTGTGAAGCATTTGGGGGTAGGCTTGGTCTCCACTGATGAGCGGTATAAATCGATTGCCGTCGAGCAACGGATGTTCGGGGTTGAGGTTGTCGACGACGGTGTTGATTCGGGCGATACGAGGGCTTTGATCGGTGATTTGCTGGCTTGGTTGTTCAAGGTTCCAGGCGAGGTGGGGGGCAGATTCGGTATGTAATTTTTTGCGCTGTTGTTCGATGATTTTTTCGGCTTCTCGGCGAGCGATATTTTTTCTGGATACGCGGTCGATGGAGAGGGTTATGTAGAGTAGGGGACCGAGAATTGGAAATGTCCATGCAAGAAAGATCCAGAGCAGAGTGGCGCTGGCGGCGCGTCGTCTGTGTAGTGCGTGGAGGGTGATGGTGATAAATATAACCAGATGTGCTGTGGTGGGGATGAGTACCCAGTAGTTGAATTCGACTGGTTCTGGATGTGGCATGATTAGAGAGTAGTTAATTCGATTATTTTTTCAGTAAAAAAGAGATGAGAGTTGTCATTTTTATATGGAAAGGTAGGGTCCATATATGCGCTTTATTCTCTATAATATGTGTTATGGGACGCATCGAAATCAGCGGCGTTTTCCTTTATTGGGCTTGTTGGGTCGTACCCATGATCATCTTGATGAGATTATCAATTTTTTACGGGATGAGAAACCGGATGTTATCGGGCTTGTGGAGGTGGATGCGGGTTCTTATCGTTCGGGGCGCGTGAGTCAGGTGGAGAAAATTTCTTCGGAGTTGGGTCATTATCATACCTATTGTTCGAAGTATGGAGTTCGTTCAAAGTGGCAACATGTACCCGTCTATAATCAGCAGGGAAATGCGTTTTTGGCTAAGAACACGATTCAGGAAGCGCGCTATCACTACTTCGAGAAGGGGATGAAAAAGCTGGTGATTGAGTTGGAGCTGGAGGAGGTTACGTTCTTTCTGGTGCATTTGGCGCTGACATATAGAAAGCGTTCAGAGCAGATTATTCATTTGTATGAAATGATTCGAAAGACAGATAGACCGTATATTGTGGCGGGAGATTTTAATGCGTTCATGGGGGAGCAGGAAATTCACTTGCTGATGGCGGCCAGTCAGTTAGAAAATGCGAATGTGTTGAATTTGCCGTCCTATCCAAGCCGCCAGCCAAAACGACATCTAGATTTCATTTTGCACAGTCCGGAGATTCGGGTGACTAATTTTCGTATGCCGGATTGTCGACTCTCTGATCATCTTCCGCTGATATTAGATTTTGAGGTGGTTGGGGATAGCACTGATTAAAGTGCATCGATGGATCTGAGGTAGTCGACATCTTGTTTGGAGAGCATGCCAAAAGGAAAATCTTTTGTAATGCCGCGTTTTTCATCTTTGAGAAAGACCTTGCTGCCTACTTTTTTAACAAAGATGGCTCGTGCTGATCGGGTTTGACCTTTGACGTTAAACGTCCAGTCGCGATATGCGATGGTGATTTTAGGCATTTCGTCTTCCATGTTTTGGTTTTCAACGATGACTTGCTCGTTTTTCACAAAGGTGGTTTTGAGTCCATCAACGAGAACGCTTTCAAGCGGCCCGTCTTTGCCAATGCGGAGGTTGAAATAACCATCTGCGCCATCATCAAGTAATACGGCGCTTTCCTCATAATCAACGGGTTCATATTCGACGGTATAGAAGCCGAGATAGGTGGGCGTATTGTTAAAAAGAAGCACACGGTAGTTACCGGTTTTTAAATACCCAACAAAGGCGTGGTAGTAGGTATCTTCGTGTTTGATAGTTCCAATTTCATCAAACTTAAAATCCTCTGGGTAATGATCTTTACCTGCTTGGGTTAAGGCTGTTTCGATAACGTCGTCATTCTTGGGTGGATTCTTTTTTTCGGCGTGAGCAATGCCACTCGTTATAGAAAGTAGTAAGCAGATAGTTAGTAATCTCATCTCGTTCTCCATTTTGACAAGATATAGCGATTCAATTGGGGGATGAAAAGATTCTTTTATCCTATCTGTTAAATGAGACTTGTGGAACGAGTCGTTTTTTTCGTTGAGCTGACTGATTTTTATTTTGTTGTGGAGTTCATCTCAATCTATGATACGCCTTTTCATGAATTGAGGGAGAAGGTATGTATAGCGCATCTGATTTAAAAAAGGGGCTGAAGATTGAAATTGATGGAGATCCCTGTGTGATCACTCAGTTTGAGTTTTCTAAGCCAGGTAAAGGGCAGGCACTTTATCGGTGTAAAATTAAAAACCTCATTTCAGGAAATACGTTTGATAAGACCTATCGCTCGGTTGAAAAGGTGGATAAGTGCGCGTTAATTTCTCGGGATTACACCTTCTCTTATCTTGATGGTGATACGTATGTTTTTTCTGACAATGAGACCTATGAGGAGGCGTTGTTAAGTTCAGAGCTTCTTGGAGATCGACGCTATTTTATTGTCGATGATATGTCGGTTGAAATTTTGTTTCACAATGACCGAGCTTTAGATGTGACTCTACCTAATTTTATTGAGTTAACGATTGCGGAGACCGAACCAGGTGCGCGTGGGGACACGGCGACAAATGTGATGAAACCGGCTAAAATAGAAAATGGATATGAATTAAATGTTCCTATTTTTATTAATGAAGGTGATTTGATTCGAATCGATACGCGTACGGGAGAGTATGCGGACCGTGTGGCGAAAGGGTAGTGGAAGTGCGATCTGCACTCGAAGCTCGCGATCAGCTTTTAAAAGGTATTCGATCTTGGTTTTCGGATGCAGCATTTGTTGAAGTAGAAACGCCATTGGTGCTCTCGACCCCCTGTATGGAAGAGCATATTGATGCAATGAGTTGTGGAGATCGGTTTCTGCGTACATCACCTGAGCTCTATCATAAACGCATATTAGCGGGGGGAATGAAGAAGATCTATGAGGTCGGTCGTTGTTTTCGAGCGGATGAAGTAGGACGACTTCATCATCCTGAATATACGATGCTCGAGTGGTACCGGTTGGATGCAACATACGAAGATGTGATGAGAGATGCACAATCATTGATCACGAAGTTGGCACAGCATTTTTCGACCCCACCACCCACCTTTCATACGTTTCGAGTGAAGGATCTATTTATGGAACTAACAGGTTGGAATCCCTTAGCATCGTTTGATGCCGATCGATTTGATGAGGTATTGTGCGAACAAGTGGAACCTTATTTCACTGCATTGGGAGGAGCTTCTTTTCTGATGGATTATCCGAAAGAAGCGGCGGCTCTTGCTCGTTGTGTTGGCACGAAAGAGATCCATGCAGAACGGTGGGAGCTCTATGTGAATGGAGTAGAGCTGGCAAATGCCTATTCTGAATTGACGGATCCTGAGGAACAACGAAATCGATTTGAACAATGGGCAGGGAAACGGGCAAGCCGGAATCAAGTGATCTATCCCATTGATGAGGCTTTTTTGGAGGCTTTATCTCATATTTCAGCGGCGGGTGGTGCTGCGCTCGGTGTCGATCGGCTCTTATTGTGGTTGTTAGATAAAGATACACTGGATGATGTTCTTCCTTTTCGTGAGGTGTGGAAATGATCGAACGATTTGTAACAGAGGAAAAGGAGTCTTTGCATGTGGCGGTCGCGTGCGGTGGAACAGGGGGGCATACGTATCCTGGTTTAGCCGTTGCGCATGCTTTGCAGGAACGAGGGCATCGCGTTACGCTGTGGATGTCTGGTAAAGATGTGGAGTGTCAGACGGTTGAGGGTTGGCAGGGGGATATCGTGACTATTCCGGCTGAAGGGTTTCAGTTTGGGCTTTCATGGAAAAGCATCCGTACCCTCTTTCGTCTCTTTCGTGCATTTTTCTTTGCACTTCCGATGTTGAAAAAAGATCGGCCGGATGTGGTATTGGCTATGGGAAGTTATAGTTCATTTGCTCCGGTTGCAGGCGCCATTTTTCTGCATATTCCTTATGTTCTACACGAGGCTAATGTTGTGCCGGGTCGATTGGTTTCGATGATGTCTTCACGCGCGTCAGCGATTGCTATTAGTTTTGAGGCGAGTCGGTATTATATGAAGCATCCGTGGTTAACCGAAACCGGAATGCCATTACGAATTGATTTGCAAGGACAGATGGATCATCAAGCGGAATCGGAAGGCGGTCCGTTTTCAATTTTAGTTACGGGCGGAAGCAGGGGAGCTCAGCGTTTAAATGAAGTTATTCCGTTGGCATTGCGCCAAGTGAAAGCATCTGGAGCCCTCCTGCGGGTTGTGCATATTGCCGGGTTGAATCCACTAGAACCTATTCAGCAACACTATGCAGAAGGGGGGATGAATGCTGAAGTGCTCTCATACGTCCATGATATGGAAAAACAGTATCAAACCGCAGATATGGTTATTTGTCGTGCGGGAGCTTCGACCTGTGCAGAGGTGTGTGCATTTGGAAAACCTTCTCTTTTAATTCCCTATCCGTATGCGGTTCGAGATCATCAGATGCTGAATGCCCGAGCATTGGAAAAGGCAGGTGCGGCGGATGTTATTGCCCAAAATGATCTGACGGTGGAGTGGTTGGCGAGTTATGTGATGGAAGTGATGGAGGATCGATCGCGTAGGACTAATCAAGCGCGGGCCGCCCGTGCATGTGCAAATGTGCACGCGGCAATAGATGTAGCCACGTTAATTGAGCAGGTTCATTATGCCAAAAAATGAACCCGATTGGCGTGATCAGCTCCAACCCGACCGACACATTCATCTGATTGGGATTGGGGGTATGGGCATGGCGGGGTTGGCGATCTTGCTTCACGAGCGGGGCTTGCAGATTAGTGGATGTGATACCGTGGCAAATCGCCAGACAGCGTATTTGAAAGCACGCGGTATTCCGGTCGAATTCGATCATGATGTTGCACATCTTGAAGGGTGTGATTTGTTGATTCGCAGTTCGGCGGTATCACTCGATACAGATGAAGTTCAGGAAGCTATACGCCAGTGTATTCCGGTGGTTCAGCGAGGCTATGTGTTAGCGGAGTTGGTTCGGGATCGAATCTGCATCGGGGTGGCAGGTAGTCATGGTAAAACCAGCACAGCCGCCATCTTATCGCAACTGTTGCAATCGGGTTTTGCGATTGGTGGTGAGATAGGGGGGGGAGCTGGATTGGCACGTGATGGAAGATGGATGGTCACGGAATTAGATGAGTCGGATGGCACGCTCACGCAATTTGAGCCTGATTATACCATTTTAACGAATGTGGATGATGATCATTTAGATCATCATGGAAGTCGTGCCCAGTTGAATCACTGCTTTGAACAATTGATTTTTCAAACTAAGAAGACGGTATTCTATGATGCAACGGATTCAAGATCGGTTGCGCTCTGTGCTGCGTATGAAAAATGTCAGCCAATTAAGCAGGATGCAGATGCGAAGCTGATCCCTTTTCCGGGAGCCTATAATCAGCAAAATGCGGCGGCTGCCTTGATGGTTGCGGATCAGTTTGTATCCCGAGAAATGAGCCAAACTCGATTGAGAGCGGTTCAACCTGTCCGTCGCCGTTTTGAGTCTCTTTATCGAAATAAGGGGATTCAAATTATTACCGATTATGCCCATCACCCAACCGAAATCAACGCACTGATTGAGGTAGCACGAGAGTGCGAGTATAAACGTGTATTGGCGATCTTTCAGCCTCATCGCTACTCTCGAACGTATGCGCTTAAGGCTGAATTTGCCACCGTTCTTGAAAAGTTGGATCGAGTGATATTGGTGCCGGTCTATCCCGCTTCCGAACCGTGGATAGAGGGGGGTGATAGTAGCGATATCCTCGCCATTTGTCATAAACAGGGGTGGGATCATATTCAAGAGGTGGAGCAACTTGATTGCGCTTGGACGGAGATGGAAAATTCATTGAGATCAGGCGATTTATTGCTACTCATTGGAGCAGGTAATATTGATTACTTACGAAGTAAGATTAAATAGTTTGAACAGAATCTTTTTTAAGGGGTCTTTTGCTATACAGAGACTCAAGTTTATACGAGCGTGAAAATGTTTTTAGTATTGCAATTAAAGTTGCAATAAGGAGATGAGTTGACTATTTCTATGTGTAGTATTTGATCATTAAATCGTAGGAGAAAAAGATGAAATTTATATATATATTTTTAATTTCACTGTGGTGTTTTGGGTATTCGTACGGTTCCGCAGAGCATGCTCAGGAGATAAATGAAGCCGAGTGTTCGGAACGGATGATCACGTTATTGGAGGAACATCCCGAAGCCGTGATCGTTCATGTGAAAGGATTGGTCTGTTCGTCTTGTGGAATTGGGATTCGAATTGGGTTAGCAAAAATAGATGGATTGGATCGATCGAAATTTATCAATGGTGTTAAAATAGATTCAAGCAACCAGTTCGTAGTTATGGCTACGGATCAGACAATTGATTTTGATTTGGTCTTTGAAAAAATTTATAATGCAGGCTATGACCCGATTCACCTTTGCTACAAGAAAGCGGGTCAGATTGTGCGAGTCAAAGCACCGGAGCGTACATCATGAAATGGGGAGTTATTGTTTTCATTCTAGCGGTGGTGACGAGTTGGGCGGATCAACCCATAATGAATATGATGCCCCGCTGGGATGGTGGCTATGGCATTCAAGTGCTCTATGATTATATTGATCGTGAAGATCTTTTAGAGGGCGATGAAACTATTCACAAAGGATGGAGTGAGACCATCCAGCAGGTGCATATTCAGGGCGTATATACGTGGGATCGATCCATTCGAATCACCGCAAAATTACCGGTGGTTCTCGATGCAGAACGTATCAATCTGGTGGACGGACAGCGGGTGGTTCAGCAGGATAAAGGCATTGGCGATCTAACGCTTGCCCTTCCATTAAAAAAATATTTCAATTTAATGAAGCGATCGGGTAATTGGACAGTTGCACCTCAGATTCGAGTTCCACTTGGCTCATCAGATGAATATGAAGTATGGGATCGTGTGTGGGGAGCCGGTCTTTTTGTTGGATATGAAACGGAAGTACGGCATTGGTTCTTTGCAGCTGGAACAGGGTATTGGACCTTTGAGGCTGATGAACCAAACGAATGGCATGCATCGGTCGATGCGGGTTGGAATTTTAGAGATAATGCGCAACTGTTGTGGGAGAGCGATTGGCATTATGAAGATGACGGAAAACAGTTTGCATCTTTAGGTCCTGCGCTCTACTGGCGACATAACGATCATACTCATCTCCGTTTTGAATATAAGCGAGCGGTAGCTGCTTCAGCGCCAGATAATACCTACGACCATGTGGGCGGAAATCGTTGGCAGATGGGAATTGGCTTCGTTTATTAAGGCGACTCCTTCCGACAGGAACCGGAGGAGATATGAGGTAAAGTTTTTTTGTAAACGGGCGTGGAATATGCCTTAATAACTAGTTCTTCGTATTTTTAAAAGAGGGCTCGATGTATATCAAAAAGCTTCAGTTGATTATTCTTTTCTGTGTGGGTGGTTCAGTGGCAGCTCACTCATCTTCGGTCGTGAGTATTTCTAATAACGTAGACCGGATGGAAGTATATTGGTCAAGTCTAGTGAATCAAACCTATGAGGTTCTGGTTTCAACCAATTTAGTGGAGGGATTCACGATCTCTAACCAAGTACAAGCGACGCCGCCCGAAAATGATTGGTTCAGTAATATACAAGGGGATTCTGTTTTTTATCAAGTAAGAGAATCCGTGCTAACAAACATACCGAGCATCTCGCCTACGTTTTCAAATCTTCTTTCAAACAGTGCTATGGAGAGCGATATAAGTGAGTGGAATTTTAATGCCAGTACGAATGAAGCTCAAGCCAGCGCCAGCTGGAGCAATGGAGAATTGTTTATTGATATCACCAATGGAGGAACTCAGCAACAATACGTTTTTGTGCGACAAGTCGGGCTATTCCTTGAGAACGGAAGAACGTATACATTAACCTTTGATATTCGTTCAGATACAAGCCGAACAGGTTCGATGTTTATACAGAATCAAGCTGACTATACCTTGAAATATGTAGAAACAAATGGGATTTCAATTGGCATTGAATCTTCAACGTTGAATTATACGTTTACCATGAATGACCCTTCCGATTCGGATGCTCTAATCCATTTTGGGTTAGGCGCGGATGAGGGTGATGTATGGTTAGATAATATTGTTCTTTCTTTGCATGTCTCAGACGGCAATCCCGGTGATATGCGCGTGGTGGCGCGGGAGAGAAATCGAAGATTGCACCGCGGTAATAATTTTATGGCGGCGAAAGCGGTTCTAGGTCATGGACGACTTGAAGATTATGAGCTGCTCAATGAGCACCATTTCAGTCATTGTCGAATCGGGTATAAGCTCGATGAGGTAGTTTCTCTCTCGGATGGATATATCGTTCCGGCTTCAGACATGCAAAATCTACGGAATATGGTCGATTGGTGCAAACAGATGGGTTTGATTGCGGTTGTTGATCCGGTTCATAATTGGATGGCTGATGACTCGGCAGATACATTTGCTTCAGCGAATGATTCAGCTGCATGGGAAGCAGACCTTCAAAAATTATCCAACATCTGGATGCAAGTCGCGACGGAATTTGCGACAGATTCAGTTGATCAGGTCTATTTCGAAATCGTTAATGAGCCGCGGGATAATAGCGAAAATAATCATGATGTGGCAGAGCTCACTCAGACCGGTTTAGGCGCGATTCGTGGTATTTCCGGTAATGAAACCCGAACGGTCATTATTTGTGGGGATGGATTTTCTACCCGGCAGGCACTTATTGATGAATTTGATAATAATCGAATTCCACTGGATGATCCCTATCTGATCGGAACCTTTCATTATTATGATCCGTTCACCTTTACCAAACAGGGAGCAAATGATGTTGCGGCTGGAAGAATTCCGGGAAATACATGGGGAACGACTAATGAGTTCTTAGAGGTCGAGACCGATTTTGATGCGGTGATGAGTGCGAATATGTCATGGGCAGCTCGCAATAATACCCAGCCACTACCAATTTACATGGGTGAGTTTGGGGTCGATAATGAAGCGGATAATCATCATTCAGATCGAAAAAAATGGTTAAGTTGGATACGGATGCAGGCCGAGAAAAGAGATTTTTCATGGGCCCATTGGAATATGTATCAGAACACGCCGGCATCAAAAGGAATGGGACCGTGGAGTGGGCAATATTATACCTCGAATCTAAATCGGAAGTTACCACGCAGTTTTGATGCTGATCCGGTTGAGGCTCTGGTCGGGCGTTATGAATTTGAAGACGGCTCCAGGGGAGGTAATGTCCAATATACGAATGAATACGCTGGGTTTAGTGGAACAGGTTATGCCCATTATCCAACTAATTTGGGGTGGGGTGTTTTTGCTCAAATTGATGATATTTTCATACCCAAAGACGATACGTATAAAATAAAAATATTCTACGCATCAGATCAGGAGCGCGTGTTGAGAGTTGTGAGTCGTGAATCTAATAATGGCACTCAAGCCGGTTTAATTGCGCAGCAGATATTCCCTTCAACGGGGGGCAATAGTAGCTGGAATTTTCTAGAAATAGATATGCCTTTTAATGCTGGAGAGAGCAATACACTCAGGGTTATTGCTTTAGAAGACCAAGGTGTTCAGCTGGATTGGATTCATGTTACTCAGTAGCATACTGTATCTGGATTTGATTTTACTCAGGAAGTAACGATGAGTGATGTTCTACAATCTTCCAGACATCCTCAACTTGCCGGTAGACAAAAGTGTATCGAGCTTCAGCAGAGGATCCATCTTCAAAAGAGAATGAGTATATTCCTGAGTTAATCGCCAAATCATCAAAGACACGCACATTAGACTCAAGGATCGAGCCAACAGGTCCCTTTGCAAGAAAGTGTATAAAGTAGTTCTCTATTTCTTCGTGATTATGACGCACTTGGTTAGATAACGTTGGAAGTAAGATACTATCGCTATGGTAAAGGGATGATACGGTTTTGGGATCCTTCGATTGGAGTGCTTGATTCCATTGATCAAAAAGAGCTTCTATTTCTATCTCAAGTTGTTGTCTCATTAGATGTCCTTTTTTTTAAACGTATGGCTAGGAATGAAAGAGATCAACATAATCTCTCTACCTTGCCTTATCCTATTCCTTGGCTACTTCGCTTTGATCGGAAGATAAACTAATGGATTGATGTGGAATCTTCATTTTCAATTTCAAAGAATTTTTTAAGTAAAGAGGGGAAAAGATTCGGAGAGTTTGATTTGGAACTCTTTTTTTAACCTTTGGAATGTACTGAGAGTACAGCAGAACCCTCAACTTATCCTGATCATTTTGCTTGGCTTTTTTCCGGCTTTTCGGAAGTCGATTGTGTGTTCCAGAGGGGGGGCATAGTAAAAACAGATGCATTTGCTCATGCAAATTTGAGGTAGACTTGGTTCCTTATATTTTTCGGATATCGGCCGGAAGGGTTTTAACGACGGACTCCGTGAGCAGTTTATCTTTTGCCTGCATGAAGATACGAACCGCTTCGAATCCAATCTCTTCAATGGGCTGATGAGCGGAATAGCGAACGTTGGCTTCGGTTGATTCATCTTCAAAGTCAAAGGTGGAAACAGGAAGTATTTTGAGTTTGTCGAGTTCGGGATTTGGATAACGGTTACAGAATTCCAGAATGCCTTCCATCATGGGATAGTCGTTAAGGAAGAGGGCATCGGCATTGAGATTGCGAGCGGCATAGATGCCGGCACATTCGCGACCAGCTTCGTTAAGATAGGAGGGGGTGCTATGGCAGATAACGAGCCGTTCATCATAGGCAATACCTCGACTTTCAAGCGCCCCTTTATAGCCCTCGAATCGCCGTTGACGAGCCGTGGTTTCTAGGGCACCGCTCATGAAGGTGACCTGTTCGGCTCCATCTTCGATGAGTTTTTCTGTTAAGTCGAATGCGGTTTGATAGTTATCGATATCCACACGGTTTGCATTTTTGTAGGTGTGTAGACTGGATCCGGCCCATACGGCTGGGCAACCAAGAT
>MDTB01239101.1_pt1 | contig 29981 bp, 41 predicted proteins | sample 811161 | NCBI WGS metagenome assembly MDTB01 (sample SAMN05326650, study PRJNA326480) | marine metagenome | isolation source: seawater | place: Mediterranean Sea | collected 2009 | reverse complement strand
TGAAAGAAAGTTACTTTTAAATAAACGTGAAATAAATAAATTAATAGGAAAAATGAACAGAGAAGGTTTTACAGTCATACCTACTAAAATGTACTTTAAAAAAGGGAAAGCAAAAATACAGTTAGCTCTTGCAAAAGGAAAAAAACAATTTGATAAAAGAGCAACTAAAAAAAACAAAGATTGGAATAGAGATAAAGCTAGATATGTTAGAAAAACAAGTTAAAACTGTCTATTTAGGAATAGGCTCAAATTTAGGTGATAGAATTAAAAATATCCAAGATACGAAAATTAGGCTTTACCAAAATAATATTAGAATATTAAAATGCTCTTCTTATTATGAAACTTTATCATGGCCAGATACCAGTAATCCAAAATTCATAAATATTGTTTTGAAGACTGAAACAAGGATGAAAGCTTTAGAACTACTTGATAATTGTAAAAAAATTGAAAAATCACTTGGAAGAAAAAAATCAATAAGAAATTCTCCACGAATATGTGATATTGATATTTTAGATTATGGAAATAAAACTACAAAAGGTAGCATAAACTTACCACATCCAAGAATGCATAAACGAAATTTTGTTTTATTACCTCTGTTTGAAATTGATAAGAATTGGAGACATCCTTCATCAAAACACCACATAAAATCACTTATATTTTCACTCCCAGCTAGTGACATTACTTCTATTAAACTAATTTGAATTAATGATATAATAAACTATGTTAAATTCTGAAGAATTAATAAATAAAGTAAAAGTTTATAATAAGTTCTTAAATCTAGAAAAATTAAATAAGGCTTATGATTTTGCTGTGAAAGCTCATAGTAATCAAAAAAGAGCCTCTGGGGATCCTTATTCTGTTCACCCAATTGAAGTAGCTAATATATTGACAGATCTAAAATTAGATAGCGCAACTATTGCAACAGGTTTATTACACGATACTATTGAAGATACTTTTGCAACGTATGAAACTATCAAAGGTGAATTCGGTGTTGAAGTAGCAGATTTAGTTGATGGAGTAACTAAAATCTCAGCATTAGAAAATACAGCCTCTCCAAATTCTAAAGCTGAAAATTTTAGAAAATTAATTTTAGAAACTTCAAAAGATATTAGAGTGTTGTTAGTAAAAATTGCTGACAGATTACATAACATGAGAACTATACAGGCGATACAAAATGAAGATAAGAGGAAAAGAATTGCTCAAGAAACTATGGAAATCTATGCCCCTTTAGCTGATAGGATGGGGATGCATAGAATTAGAGATGAACTTGAGGACTTATCTTTCGGTATACTTAATTCAGATGCACGAACGTTAATTCAAAAAAGATTAGATGAAATTAAATCAGATAAAAAAGATATTTTTGAAACTCTTTCTAACGAAATATATTCACTACTGAGTAACAACCAAATCAAGATAAAAATTTTTGGAAGGGAGAAAACACCTTTTTCAATTTGGAGAAAGGTCCAAAAAAAAAGAGTATCTTTAGAACAAATCACCGATATAATTGGCTTTAGAATAATTGTAGAAAGTATTGATGATTGTTATAAGACATTAGGTATTCTACATAAGGAATGGAACTGTATACCAGGAAAATTTAAAGATTATATATCTTCACCAAAAATTAATGGTTATAAGTCAATTCATACAGCTGTAATTGGATCATATAAAAAACCAATTGAAATTCAAATTAGAAATAAAGAAATGCACGATTTTGCTGAAAGAGGAATAGCTTCTCATTGGCAATATAAATCATCAGAAAGATTTAATTCTTTAACTTGGAAAGAATACGATTGGTTAAAAGATTTAGTAGAAATTATAGAAAAAAACGTAAATCCAGAGCATTCTTATGAATACACTAAATTACAAATGTTCCAAGAAAATGTTTTTTGTTTTACTCCAAAGGGTTCTGTTATAAAATTGCCTAAAGACGCAACACCAATAGATTTTGCTTATGCAGTCCATACAAAGATTGGTAATACTGCAGTAGGTTGTGAGATAAATGGTAACAAAAGTGAATTACAAAATATTTTAAGAAATGGCGACACTGTAAGAATAATTACTTCCAAAAATAATTCTCCTTCTCTTCATTGGATACCAATAACTAAAACTGGTAAGGCTAGGTCAGCTATTAGAAGATATTGGCATGATAAAGGTGAGCAAAAAGAGGAAAGAATAAAGAAATACGATACCACATTATGGATTTCTTTGCCTGACAAGCCAGGACAATTAGGCAATGTGAGTTCATTAATTGGAAGTCATAAGCTAAATATTTCAAATTTAGAAATGGCAGGCAAAAATCCTAATTATATAAATTTTAGATTTAGATTAATCATAAGAGATTTAAAAAATTTTACTAATTTTATTGCAGAGCTCAAACAAAAGAGTATAAAATTTAAGATAATAAGACACGAAGATAAACGAAATGCTTTCACTCAAAAAATCCTTAAATATTTTAAAAAAAACTAATGCTTTATTAGAAGGACACTTTGTTTTATCTTCAGGATTACATTCACCAATATATATACAGTGTGCAAAACTCTTCAGCCATCCATATTATGCAGACAAAATATGTAAATCTTTAGCGCAAAAAATAAAAAAAAGATTTAAAAAAATTGATTTAATTTTATCTCCAGCGATGGGTGGTATTATTATAGGATACGAAATTGGAAAAATATTAAAAAAAGAGACAATTTTTTGCGAAAGAGTTAAGGGTAAATTTGCTTTGAGAAGAGGTTTTTCTATTAAAAAAGGATCAAGAGTTTTAATAATTGAAGATGTAATTACAACTGGTAGATCAAGTCTTGAGTGTGTTAAGTTGGTATATCGATCTAAGGCAAAACTTTTAGGTTTTGCATCAATAATTGACAGATCAGATAAAAAAAATTTAAAAATAAAAAAAAAAATTATTTCACACATAAAGATAAAAGTTCCTCTTTATACTTTTAAAAATTTACCATATTCTTTAAAATCGATACCTATTAAAACACCTGGAAGTAGATACATAAAGTGAAACGTCTGGGTGTAAATATTGATCACATAGCCACAATTAGAAATGCTCGAGGAGAGTCTCATCCTGATCCATTTTTTGCTGCAAAATTTGTAAAAAAAGCTGGAGCAGATTCCATTACAATTCATTTAAGGGAAGATAGGAGGCACATAAAAGATCTGGATGCTAAAAAAATCTGTTCAATAAAGAGACTTCTTGTAAATTTAGAAATTTCTACCAACCTAAAAATTATTAGAATAGCACACAAAATTAATCCAGATTTTATTTGTATTGTTCCTGAAAAAAGAAAAGAAATTACAACAGAAGGTGGTTTAGATTTAAAAAAAAATAAGAATAAGATAAAAAAAATAATATCCAGTTTTAAAAAAAAAAAGATAAGAACTAGTTTATTTATTAATCCTTCGAAACAGGATATTGAAATTGCTCACGAATTGAAAGCTGACTGCGTAGAAATACACACTGGACGCTTAGCAAATTTAATTAAAGCTAAAAAAAATATATTAATGAGCTTAAAAAAATTAAACAATGCTCATATTTTGCGAATAATTTAGGTATAGAAGTTCATGCTGGACACGGCCTGGACTTCAAATCTGTAAGACTATTAAAAAAGATTGAAGAAATAAAAGAATTTAATATTGGACACTTTTTGATAGGTGAGTCAATTTTTTTTGGAATAACAAGAGTAATTAAAAAATTTAAAAAGATTATAAGAAATTAAAATGAAAGTGTTGGGCATTGGTGTTGATATTATTAAAAATCAAAGGATAAAATCTTTGATAAAGAATAAAACTTTCATTATTAGAACCTTTAGTAAAAAAGAAATCAAATCCTCCAAAAATATTATGAATAAAACAAACTATTTTGCAAAAAGATTTGCAGCTAAAGAGTCTTTTGCAAAATCCTTGGGAACGGGTTTTCGTAATAATTTAAGTTTTAGTAATATCGAAATTTTTAATGATAAGATCGGTAAACCTTACTTTTATAAATCAAATAAGATTAATTCTATTGTCAATAAAAGATTTGGAGTTAAAAAATATGATTTGTTTCTTTCAATTTCTGATGAAAAAGATTATTCAATAGCTTTTACAATTTTGCAAACTAAATGATTTTTAATAAGAATTTTTTGATAGAAAACCTGAAAACTCTTTTTTATGCTTTAATAATAGCTGTAATTATAAGATCATTGTTAATACAACCTTTTTACATACCATCTTCATCAATGGAACCAAGCTTGTTAGTTGGGGATCGTCTTTTTGTAACAAAATATTCTTATGGTTACAGTAGACACTCTTTTCCTTTTAGTCCGCCAATTTTTACTGGTAGATATTTATCAAAAGAGCCTAAAAGAGGTGATGTTGTTGTTTTTAAAACTCCTGCTGACAACAGAACAGATTACATAAAAAGATTAATTGGTTTACCTGGTGATAGGATTCAATTTATAGACTCTAATTTATTCATAAATAGCAGCGAAGTTCTTAAATCGCGAATTTCAAAAAATGATCTGATTTACTGCGGCAACAAAACAATTGATGTTTTTACATTTGAAGAAATTTTACCTAATGGAATGAAACATACTTCCGTATATCTTAAAAATTTTACTTTTCAAAATTCTGATATTTTTGAAGTTCCAAATGATCATTATTTCTTTTTAGGTGATAACAGAGATTGTTCTAAAGATAGTAGATTTCTATCAAGTGTTGGATATGTTCATAAAGATAATCTTGTAGGAAAAGCTAGGTTCATTTTTTTTTCATCTGATAGATCAATTGGAAGCATTTTTTCCTTTTGGAAGTGGAATAAATCAATTCGAATAGATAGATTTTTTAAGAAGATAAATTGATGGAAATTGATTATAAAAGTCTGCTGAAAAAAATTAAGATCAATTTTACAGATAAAAAATTATTAATTAGGTCTTTAACTCATAAAAGTTATGACAAAGAAAAAAATAACGAAAAGATTGAATTTTTAGGTGATCGTGTTTTAGGATTAGTTATTGCAAAAAAACTTCTAGAAATATATCCGCATGAAAAAGAAGGTGTGCTTGATAAAAAATTTGCTTCATTGGTTAATAAGAAAACCTGTTTAGATATTGCAAAAAAAATACAGTTAGATAAATATATTTTAACTTTTAATATGAATAACAAAAAAAAAATTATCGAGGACAAAGTTCTCTCTGATAGTTGTGAAGCATTGATGGGTTCTATCTATTTAGATAAAGGTTTTAAAACAGCAGAAAAAGTTATACTGAGTTTGTGGTCTAATCATATAAAAAGTAGTGTAATAACCCAAATTGATGCTAAAACAAAACTTCAAGAATATTCACTTAAAAATTTTAAAAAACTTCCAATTTATAAATTAATTTCTAACACAGGTCCAAGACACATGCCTCTTTTTAAAGTTGGTGTAAAGTTGATTAATACAAAATTTTATATTGCCACTGGTAAATCAAAAAAAGATGCAGAACAAAATGCTGCAGTATCATGTTTAGAAAATATTGATATTTTATGATATGGGATGATTCAGGATATCTTATTTATAAAAACAAATATAATGAGAATTCTTTAATTGCAGAAATCTATACTGAAGAGCATGGAAAAACCTCTGGAATTATTTTTGGAGGAACATCTAAGAAATTAAAGAACTACCTTCAAATAGGGAATAAAGTTTATGTAAACTTTAATTCAAAATCTGAAAATAAAATAGGTTATTTTAAAATAGAAATACAAGATCCATTATCACCTTTTTATTTTGATAATCAAAAAAAACTTTTATGTATTACGTCTGCTATGAATTTAATAAGAATATTAACCGCTGAATCCCAAAAAAATCTTAAAATTTATAAATTAATAGATAATTTTTACAAGATACTCGAATTAGATGATTGGATAAAAAATTATATTTTTTGGGAATTAGAACTATTTAAACTCATTGGTTATGATCTAGAAATCGAAACTCTAGTAGATAAAAAAATTATTGGAAATCAAATTAAGTATATTTCTAAATCGTCTACAGATAAAAAAGAAGTCCCCAATTTTTTAATTGATAAAAATGAAAATGTTAAAGATATGAAAATTTTACTTAATGGCCTCAGATTAGTTGGAGATTATTTAGAAAAAACAATACTTAAATCAAATAATGTGCCTCAACTAATAAGCAGGCTTAATTTTATTAATAATCTTAAATAATATTCAAATAAATTTGTCAATCCTATCAGCATAGTAACTTACTATCGCATTAGCCCCGGCTCTTTTGAAGGCAATTAAGCTTTCTAAAACAATATTCTTATCTACTAAACCTTTATTCATCCCATTAGTTAATAAACTATATTCGCCTGAAACTTGATATGCTATCACGGGTATCTTAAAATTTTGTTTTACCAAACTTATTATGTCTAAATATGGTAAACCAGGCTTGACCATAACCATATCAGCTCCTTCTTTTATATCTAAAGCTACTTCTCTTAAAGATTCGTTTTTATTTCTAAAATCCATTTGATAATTTTTTTTATTTCCTTGGAGGGATTTTTTTGATCCTATTGCATTACGAAATGGACCATAAAAACTTGAAGCATATTTGACTGCATAAGATAAAATTTGTGTCATCTTATATCCATTTTTATCTAAAGATTTTCTAATTTGTCCTATTCTTCCATCCATCATGTCTGATGGTGCGAGTACATCACAACCCATCTGAGCTTGTAATAAAGATTGTTTGATTAAAATTTCTACAGTTTCATCATTTAAAACATATCCAGAATTTAATAGCCCATCATGACCATGAGATGTGTAAGGATCTAATGCAACATCACACATAATTCCTATTTCATTTTTATATTTTTTTTTGATTAATTGAATTGCTTTACAAACTAAATTATCTTCGTTTAAAGCCTCTGAACCTTTTTTATCTTTTTTTTTATTAGGAGTGCAGGGAAACAATGCAACCATTGGCAATTTATTATTGATAGCTTTATCAATAATTCTTGGTAAATTATCTAAAGAATATCTATAAACACCTGGCAACGATACGATTGATTGCTTTTTATTTTTTCCGTTTACTAAGAATATTGGTAAAATAAAGTCGTTTGGCGTAAGGTTGTTTTCCTCAATTAATCTTCTTGACCAGTCATTTTTTCGACTTCGCCTTAGTCTTAAATTTGGATATTTTCCTGTAATCATGTTTAAATCTATTTAAATAATGCGACAAATGTAATATACAAATATATTCTAAAAAGGATATTAAAAAACAATAGGAGACAATTTTTATTACATGGAATTAAATTTTAGCGATTTTCAAAAACAGGATGTTAAATTTGATATTTTCGAGCTTAAAAAAGCATATAAAGAAATTTTATCATTGAAAAAATTTAGTGGACCTGATGGCGTAAGTAATTTTGGAGCTATTTCTTTAACACAAATACCTGGAGATCCAAATTCAATTAAGGGTCATAAAGCTAGGGGAATATTTTGGACCAAACCAGATTCTTCTGGTAAAGAATTTGTAAGAGATGAAAGTATAAATGAAGCTGCATACTCAGAATTTATTGAGGAGTATAAAAAAACTTACTTCAAAGAAGTGTTTGATGTGCTTTCTTCTAAATATAAACTTGGAAGAGTAAGAATTCTATTAAAAGAGCCTAGATCTACTTTAAGTTGGCATAGAGATCCTGAACCTAGATTACACATACCTATAATTACAAATCCTGGATCAATAATGGTTATAGATAATGTCGCAAAGCATTTACCAGCTGATGGCTCAGTATGGATAACAAATAATACAAAATACCATAATGCTTTTAATGGTGGTGAAGAAGATAGAATCCATTTAGTGGCATGTGTGTTAGACCATAAATTTAATTAATTTGAAAAAAATATTTATTTCATCAGATCACGCTGGCTTTAACCTAAAAGAGCAAATAAAAAAAAAATTTTCAAAAAAGTATTCTTTTGAAGATATGGGCGCCAGAAGTTCAAAAATCTCAGTTAATTATCCTGATTTTGCACATAAACTTTGTAAAAAAGTAACAACAAATAGTAAAAATTTCGGTATTTTGATTTGTGGTTCTGGAATGGGCATGTCTATGGCAGCAAATAGACACAAAAAAATAAGGGCTGCAATGTGTTATTCAGTTAAAAATACAAAATTATCTAGATTGCATAACAATGCAAATATTATTACATTAGGCTCTAGGTTAACAAAAAAAAATATAGCCTTTAAATGTATTGAGGTTTTTGTTAATACTAAGTTTGAAGGTGGAAGACACAAAAAAAGAGTGAAAAAAATATAAACAATATGTCAAGTGAAACTAAATATATAAACTCTTAATATAGAGATTTTTTTGAGAGAAGTCTTTCTGATGCTGATCCTGATTTGTTTAAAGCCATTAATGATGAATTAGTGAGACAACAAAATCATATTGAACTCATTGCATCAGAAAATATTGTTTCTCAAGCAGTATTAGAGGCTCAAGGCTCAGTCCTGACAAATAAATATGCTGAAGGCTATCCAGGTAAAAGATATTATAATGGATGTGAACATGTTGATGTTGCTGAACAATTAGCCTTAGAAAGAATAAAAAAACTTTTTAATTGTAAATATGCTAACGTACAACCTCACTCAGGAGCCCAAGCTAATGGTGCGGTATTTTTAGCCTTACTAAAACCCAACGATACATTTTTAGGGATGAGTTTAAATTCTGGTGGTCATATTACACACGGACTAAAAATTTCTATGTCTGGTAAATGGTTTAATGCAATAAGTTATGATGTAGACAAAAAATCTGAACTTATTGATTATGATAATGTTGAAAAATTAGCTTTAGAACATAAACCAAAACTTATTATTGCTGGAGGTAGTGCCTACTCTAGAGTTATTGATTTTAAAAGATTTAGAGAAATTGCAGACAAGGTTGGAGCATATTTTATGGTTGATATGGCACATTTTTCGGGATTAGTTGCAGGTAAAGGATACCCAAACCCATGTGACTATGCTCATGTTGTAACATCAACAACACATAAAGTTTTTAGAAGCGCCAGAGGTGGAATAATCTTATCTAATGATTTAGATTTAGGAAAAAAATTCGATACAGCAGTATTTCCTGGCTACCAAGGCGGACCATTAATGCATGTTATTGCAGCCAAAGCTGCTGGATTTTTTGAGGCATTAAAACCAGAATTTCAAACTTATATCAAAAATGTTTTAGCTAATGCTAAAATGTTAGCTGAAACTTTAAAGAATAATGGCTTTAAGATCTATTCAGGCGGAACCGACACTCATTTAATGTTAGTTGACTTAAGACCGTTTAATGTCAAAGGAAATTTAGCATCCGAGAGTTTAAGTAGAGCAAACATTACTTGCAATAAAAATGGAATACCCTTCGATACAGAAAAACCGATGATAACTTCAGGTATAAGATTAGGATCTCAAGCAGCTACAACGAGAGGATTTGGTTTAAAAGAATTTGAAAAAGTTGGAGAATTAATAACTAAGGTTATAAAAGGTTTATCTGAAAATCCTGAGGATAATAGTAAAGTGGAAACTGAAGTTAGAAATGAGGTTGTAAATTTGTGTTCTAAGTTTCCAATTTACAAAAATTTAAATAAATGATTTGTCCTTGTGAAAAAAAAGGTGAAACTTCAGTCGTAGACTCACGTCCTACTGAAGATGGGACTGCTATACGTAGAAGAAGATTGTGCGTCTGCGGTGAAAGGTTCACCACTTTTGAGAGAATTCAATACAGAGAGTTAATGGTTGTTAAAAAGAATGGGAGAAAGTCTGCATTTGATCGAGATAAATTAGCTAAATCAATATATATAGCTTTAAAAAAAAGACCTTTAGATACAGGAACTGTTGAAAAATTTATAAGTAAGGTTTCTAGGTCTTTAGAAGAACTTGGACAAAATGAAATATCAACAAGCACAATTGGAACAATGGTTATGGAAGGACTGAAAGAACTTGATCCAGTTGCATATGTAAGATTTGCTTCAGTTTATAGAAATTTCAGAGAAGAAAAAGATTTTGTACAATTTGTGGACAAAATAGATGTCTACAAAAAAAGATAAATTTTCCCTTAAAGATAAAAGATATATGAAAATTGCTTTAGATTTAGCAAATGCTCGAAAAGGTTTAACAGGGAAAAATCCTTCCGTGGGATGTATAATAGTTAAAAATGATCAAATTATTTCTTTAGGCCAAACTGGTTTTAATGGAAGACCTCATGCTGAACATAATGCAATAAAAAATTCGATTGATGAATTAAATGGGTCAATAATGTATGTGACCTTAGAACCTTGTAATCATTATGGAAAAACACCTCCATGTACAAAAACTATAATTAAGAGTGGAATAAGCAAGATAATTTATTCTATCGACGATATTGATAAAAAGGTAAAGGGAAAAAGTTTTAAAATACTTTCTGATAAAAATATAAAAGTAAAAAGAGGGCTTTTAAAAAATGAGGCAAAAAATTTGTATGATAGCTATTTTAAAAATAGAATTAAGAAATTACCATATGTATCAGCTAAAATTGCAGTCTCTAAAAATAATTTAATTTATAGTCAAGGAACAAAAAGAATAACTGATAAAAATTCAGATAAATTTACTCATTATTTAAGGTATAAAAATGACTCTATAATGATCTCAAGTAAGACGCTTAATATAGATAATCCAAAGTTGAACTGCAGATTAAAGGGATATGAAAAATTTTCTCCTAGAAGAATAATCTTAGATAGAAATTTAGCAATTAGTTTAAAGAGCTATATTTTTAGATCGACAAAAAAAGATAATACAATACTGATTTATAATAAATCTGACAAAAAAAAAATTAAGATTTTAAAAAAAAAAGGCATAATCTTGATTAAATCTAAATTAGATAATAAAGGATTATTTGATTTTAAAATTGTTTTTAAGAAATTATTTCTTAAAGGTACAAGAAATTTGTTAGTTGAAGGAGGAGACAAAATTACGAAATATCTCATTAAAAAGAGTTTAGTTGATAGATTTTATTTATTTAAAAGTGATAAGAAAATAATAAGTGATAAAATAAATCAAAGTTTTACCTCATTAGATATTTTAAATAATAAGTATAAAAATAAATTAAAGCTAAGTCCAAAACTAGCCAAGGATAAAATCACAATTTATAAAAGATAATATGTTTAATGGAATTATATTTAATAAGGGATTAGTTACAAAAATTTTGAAAAGACCAAAAGGTATCAATATTTTTGTTGAATCAGATCTTAAATTAGTTAGAAAAAATTTAGGTATTTCCATTTCATGTGATGGTGTGTGCTTAACTTTAATTACACTTAAAAATAAAATTATGGAATTTTATCTTTCAGATGAAACAGTTAAGAGGTCAAAATTTAAATATTTGAGTATTAACGATTTAATTAATTTAGAGCTCCCATTAAAATATGGTCAAAAAATTTCTGGCCATATTTGTCAAGGACATGTTGATACTACAGGCAAAGTTTTGAATATTAGAAAGGTTGATAAATCTTATATCTTTGATTTTGAGATTAATAATAAAATGAGAAAAAGTATTGTTGAAAAAGCCTCAATATGTATCAATGGTATTTCTTTAACAGTTTCTAAAAAAACCAAAAAGGGTTTTCAAGTGTGGATAATTCCTCATACTTTTAAGCTTACAAACTTATCTAAACTCAAACAAGGCAGCTTTGTTAATATAGAAATAGATATACTATCTAAATATGTAAAAAATTTTTTCAATGAAAAAAAGTAATTATTCATCAATTGAAACAATAATCAATATTGCAAAAAAAGGAGGAATGTTCATTTTAGTCGATGATGAAAAAAGAGAAAATGAAGGTGATTTAGTAATGTCCACTTCAGATACCAATGCTAAGAATATCAATTTTATGGCAAAGTATGGGCGAGGTTTAATTTGTTTAGCTTTAGACAGTTTACAAGCAAAAAGATTAAATTTATCTTTAATGTCTCCTGTAAACCAATCAAGAAATAAAACCGCGTTTACTGTTTCGATTGAAGCGAAGAAGGGAATAACAACTGGTATATCTGCAAAAGATAGAGCTAGAACCATTAAAATTGCATCACGAAAAAATGTAAATAAAAAAGATATAGTTTCACCAGGTCATGTCTTTCCTATTATTGCAAAAGATGGTGGTGTACTTGTACGAGCAGGTCATACCGAAGCTTCTGTTGATATTTCAAAAATTGCAAAAAAAAATAACTCTGCTGTAATTTGTGAAATAATGAATGAAGATGGAACGATGGCTAAGGGACAAAATTTACTTAATTTTGCAAAAAAACATAAATTGAAAATTGGTAAAATTGAAGATTTGATTTCCTACAGATTAAAAAAAGAAAAATTAGTTAAATTAAAAAAAACATCAGATATTAAACTTAATAACCAAAAATTTAATATAAAGATTTATGAAAATCTCCTAGATGGGTCGGAACATTTTGTTCTTATAAAAGGAATCATTAAAAAAAGTGGAGTTCCGAGAGTAAGAGTGATTTCTTCAAATGTTGTGCAAAATTACCTTATTAATCAACAATTACCAAATTCATTTAAAAAAACTTTAAATCATTTTAAAAAATTTAATAATTGTGTTCTTGTGTTTATAAGAGACCCAAATCTCAAATCTGTAACTCAAACCTTAAAAAATTTCAAAAATAAAGATTCGTATAAAAAGGGTAAAGATCAATTAATTAAAAATTACGGTATAGGTGCACAAATTATTAAATCTTTACATATAAAAGATATGATATTAGTAACTAGATCTAAAAAAAAAGTTGTAGGTCTGGATGGTTATGGAATTAAGATAACTAAACAAGAAATAATATAATGAAAAAAAAAGTGTTAATAGTTACTTCAAGTTATTATTTAGATATAACGAAAAGTTTAAGAGCAGAAGCAGAATTATTATTAAATAATTCTAAAATTAAATTTGAAGTTATCGATGTACCAGGTGTTTTTGAAATACCTGTTACTATAGCTAAGAATATAAAGAAATATGATGGTTTCATTGCCCTCGGTTGCGTAATCAAGGGTGAAACTCCACATTTTGATTTTATTTCAAAAACAACATTTGAAGGTTTAATGAAATTATCTATTGAAAACAAAAAGCCTATAGGAAATGGAATTATTACTTCTTTAAATTTTCAACAAGCAATTCAAAGATCAGGATTAGATAATAATGTTCTGGATAAAAGCAAAGGTAAAGAGGCAACTAAAGCAGTTATATCTGTATTATCTCAAAAATGAGAACTTTATATAGTCCAAAAAATAATCCGAGAGTTATCATCATTCAAAAACTATATGGTAAATTTTTTAATCAAGATGAAAATTTAGATTTTCCTAAACATAGGTTTAAGAAATTTATAAAAGATGTAGTTTTTGGCACCATTGAACGTAATGAAATTTTGATAGATGAATTAGATAAAAATTTAGGGGAGGAGTTTAGATTTGCTAATTTAGATAAATTATTCCAAGTAATATTAAAATCCGCTACCTATGAACTTTTATATAGACCAAATATTTCAATAAAAATTATAATTAAAGAATATCTTAATGCTTCAAATTTTTTTCTAGACGTTTCTCAAACAAAGTATCTAAATGCCTTATTAGATAATATAGCAAAAAAGATAAGATTAAATAATGCATGAGTTTGAACTTATAAATAAATATTTTTCAAAATTATCATCTAATAATAAAAGTTCTTTAAAGTTAAATGATGACGTATTTTTTGACAAATCAAAAAAATTAGTTATTTCTGTCGATACATATGTAGAAGGTATTCATTTCATAAATTTTATGTATCCAGATCTAGTTATCAAAAAAATTATTAGATCTTCTATATCTGATTTAATTTGCAAAGGCGTAAAACCTAAATATTACTTTATTTCAGGTTCTGGCAATAAAAAATCTTTTACCAAAAAAAATCTTGAAAAAATTTCAAAATCATTACATCAAGAACAAAAAAAATTTTCAATCAACTTATGTGGTGGAGATACTACTTTTTCAAAAAAATTAAGTTTCACAATTATATCTTTAGGTTTCTCTGATAAGATAGTTTTTAGAAATAAAGCAAAACTAAACGATGATATTTATGTTACTGGAAATTTAGGAGATAGTTTTGCCGGACTAAGAGTCTTACAGAAAAAAATTCATTTGAATAAAAAATTAACAAAATATTTTATTAATAAATATTTTCATCCCAATTTACATATAGCCATTACCAAAAAATTATTAGCAATTGCAAATACTTCGATTGATATATCAGATGGATTGACTAGTGATTTAGAAAAATTAATTAATAATCAAAAGCTGTCATATAGATTACATTTAAATGATATACCTATATCTAAAAATCTTAGTAAATTAATTGATACAAAAATTATTAGAAAAATTTCCTCTATTACACATGGTGATGATTACCAAATATTGTTTACCGCCTCACCTTCAAAATCTAAAATAATCTCTAAAACTAGTAAGTCTTTAGGTATAAAGATTTCAAAAATTGGAAAAATTTGTACTTACAAAGAAAAATCTCAAATTATTAATGAAAATAATAAGAAAATTCCCCTTAAAAATAAAGGTTATTTGCACAGATTTTAAAAGTTAATCATTGCGTTTTATTGCTTTTTTTGTATTGTCCGGCTTTTAAAACAAACAACCAAAAACTTATTTAAGATAAATATGAGCTCAACAGTAGATACTATCCTTTTATATACGATAGCAGCAGGTTTTTTATCAATTGTCTATGGATATTTTACAGGAAAAAACATCTTAAACTCAAGCGCAGGAAATTCAAAAATGCAAGAAATTGCATCTGCTATTCAAATAGGAGCTAAAGCTTATTTAGCTAGACAATACAAAACTATCGCAATTGTAGGTGTAGTTGTTTTAATAATTGTTAGTGTCGCTTTTAGTCCCTTAGTTGGTTTAGGTTATTTAATTGGTGCTACTTTGTCAGGTATAGCTGGCTATGTTGGAATGTTAGTATCTGTTCAAGCAAATGTTAGAACTGCTGAAGCTTCAAGAAAAGGATTGGCAAATGGACTATCAGTAGCATTTAAATCAGGTGCAGTAACCGGAATGTTGGTAGCTGGCCTAGCTTTATTATCTATAGCAGTTTATTATTATTTGTTATTGAAATTCGATATTGATGAAAGAGAAATCGTTAATGCTTTAGTAGCACTAGGTTTTGGTGCTTCCTTAATTTCAATTTTTGCAAGATTAGGCGGTGGTATTTTTACTAAAGGTGCTGATGTTGGCGCTGACTTAGTAGGTAAAGTTGAGGCTGGAATACCAGAAGATGATCCTCGAAACCCTGCTGTAATAGCTGATAATGTAGGCGATAACGTTGGTGATTGTGCTGGAATGGCTGCAGATTTGTTTGAAACTTATGCTGTAACAATTGTTGCAACAATGGTTTTATCATCAATATTTTTTCCTGGTGACATGTCTATGATGATATACCCACTAACAATAGGTGGAGCTTGTATATTAACATCAATAATTGGAACTTTTTTTGTAAAATTAGGTAAAAGTAAAAATGTGATGGGTGCTTTATACAAAGGGTTTATTGTATCTGCAATAACCTCATTAGTAATTCTTTATCCAGTAACAGATTTTGTATTGGGATTAGAGAATAAGTACTATTTAAATGATAAATCATTTTCGGGTATGAGTTTATATTATTGTGGGATAATTGGATTAATCATTACAGGTTTGTTAATTTGGGTTACAGAATATTACACTGGGACAAATTATAGACCAGTAAGAAGTGTTGCAAATTCATCTACAACAGGTCATGGAACAAATGTGATTCAGGGTTTAGCTGTATCATTAGAGGCCACTGCTATACCAGCTATAATAATTGTTGCTGGGATACTTTTAACTAATCATATAGCTGGACTGTATGGTATTGCTATTGCAGTAACAACTATGTTAGCTTTAGCTGGTATGGTTGTTGCTCTTGATGCCTACGGTCCTGTAACTGATAATGCGGGCGGAATTGCAGAGATGTCTAAATTACCAAATAATGTTAGAAAAACGACAGATGCTTTAGATGCAGTTGGAAATACCACAAAAGCTGTTACGAAGGGATATGCGATTGGTTCAGCTGGATTAGGTGCATTAGTGCTTTTTGCAGCTTACACAGAAGATATTAAACATTTTTCAAAAATAACAGGCTCTAAATTAGAGGGCATTGTTGTTACTTTTGACTTATCAAATCCATATGTTGTAGTGGGTTTATTGATAGGTGGAATGCTTCCATATTTATTTGGTTCTATGGGAATGCAGGCGGTTGGAAGAGCTGGTGGTGCAGTTGTTATTGAAGTTAGACGACAATTTAAAAAATATCCTGGAATAATGAAAAGAAAACAAAAACCAGACTATGCAAAACTAGTTGATCTTTTAACAGTGGCAGCTATTAAAGAAATGATTATTCCATCTCTCTTACCAGTTTTATCTCCTATAGTTCTTTATTTTATAATTTTTGCTATTGGTGGACAAGTAGCTGCTTTAGCTTCAGTAGGAGCAATGCTTTTAGGAGTTATTATAACAGGACTTTTTGTGGCAGTTTCAATGACAGCTGGGGGAGGGGCGTGGGACAACGCAAAGAAATATATTGAAGATGGAAATTATGGTGGAAAAGGGTCTGAAGCTCATAAAGCAGCTGTAACAGGTGATACAGTTGGTGACCCATATAAAGATACAGCAGGACCCGCAGTAAATCCAATGATAAAAATTACGAATATTGTTGCTCTACTTCTTTTAGCAGTGATTGCAGGCTAATCTCTTTTTCTTTTACCTAAAGGATCGTTTATTTTTTGTCTCATACTTGATAGAAAATCGTATATAAAGCTATTTTTTCTATAATCTAATTCAGTTTTACTTGAAACTAATTTTAATTTTTTCATTTTTTTTAGGTTGTAAAAATCCATTTTATTAAGAGTTCCTCTATTATCAATTTCTAAAATTAGAACATTATTTTCTAAAAATTCTCTTTTTCCTAGTTTGAAAATTGGTCCTGTAATGATTTTTCTTTCTATATAAAAAAGCAAATCATTATCAAAGGTACTTGTTACTGACGGTGGGCCCAACAGTTTTATAATATCATTTTTGTTAGTTTCTGATACTATTAGTGTATTACTTTTTTTTTTTAAAAGATGTACACCATGATGACTTATTTTTTTTTTAATATTGCAACCATAAAAAACAATCAAAATAAGAGTCAAAGTAATTAAATTTTTCATGAAAAATAATTATATATATATTTATAATAATTTAGTTGAATTGACTAGAAATAAAAATCTTTATAAAGATTTTAATAGTCAAGATATTTTTTCAGACAGATTAAGGTATTTTCTTATACATTTCGCTTTTTTCTTTAAAGCATTTAAAGATAAAAATAACAAAGTCGTTCTTCAAGATATTTATGATTTTTGTTTTAAACAATTAGAACTTAGCATAAGAGAAATTGGCTATGGGGACCAATCTATAAATAAAAAAATGAAGAATTATCTCAATCTATTTCACAATATGATTGATAAATTTCATTTTTGGGAAGAATTAGACCATAAAGGTAAAATTGAGATTCTAAAAAAATTTGCTACTAATTGTAATAACATTCCTTTATTATTGGAATATTTTGAAAAATACCTAAAAACTTTGAAAAAAAACACTTTAAATTCATATCTAAAAAGTGTAATTAAACGCTAATTATGGCAGTTCCAAAACGTAAACAGACACCTTCTAGAACAGGCATGAGACGAGCTAATAATATGAAATTCTCATCAAAAAATATTGTTGAAGATAAAAAGTCTGGAGAATACAGACTATCTCATCATATTGACCCTAAAACTGGTATGTATAAAGGTAGACAAGTTTTAGATCCAAAAGAATAAAAATATTTGGTTTGAATGTCAAAAATAATTAAAATTGCAGTTGATGCAATGGGTGGTGATGGCTCACCAAAAAAAATTATCGATGGTATAATTCATAATCATAGTCTGAATAAAGACGTATTTTATAAAATCTTCGGTATGTCTTCAGATATAACTAATTTGATTGGTAATAGAATTGATAAAAATAATTTTGAAATAGTCAATTCAAAAGAAACCGTTAAAAGCACAGATAGTCCATTAGAGGGTGCTAAAAGAGGAAAAAATACAAGCATGTGGCTTGCTATTGAAAGTGTTAAGAATAAAGAATCAGATATAATTATTTCTGCTGGTAATACTGGTGCACTCTTAGTTATATCAAAATTGAATTTAAAAATGTTAGAGAATATTGACAAACCTGCTTTATCTGCTCTGTGGCCTAATCAGATAGGAATGAGTGTTGTTTTGGATCTTGGTGCAAATATTGAGTGTAGCTCAAAAAATTTAGTTGATTTTTCTATTATGGGCGCATCACTTTATAGATCTCTTTACCCAGAAGATGAACCTAAGGTTGCTTTATTAAATATTGGATCAGAGGAATTTAAAGGTAACGATACAATTAAAGAAACATTTCAATCTTTAAGTTCTAATAATAAATTAGATTTTGATTTTGCTGGATTTATAGAAGGTAATCAACTGATGGATGGAAAAGTAAACGTAATAGTATCGGATGGTTTTACAGGAAATGTTGCGTTAAAAACAGCTGAAGGAACAGCAAATTTTATAACCGGTGAACTTAAAAAAGTTTTACAAGGATCTTTTTTAGGAAAAATTTCATCTTTTTTAAATTTTTATAACTTAAAAAAATTTAAAAAAAGATTAGACCCGAGATTATATAATGGGGCAATATTTATTGGATTAGATTCACCTGTAGTAAAAAGTCATGGTGGTACAGATTACTTAGGATTTTCCAATTCTCTTACAGTTTGTAAAAAAATTGTTAAAGGAAATCTAATAAGTAAAATTAAAGATAACATTAATTAGTATGAGAATAAATTTAACTAAAAAAGATCTAGTTAATTTAGTTTATATGCAATTGGGATTTTCAAAATTAATTTCTGAAAATTTGATAGAAGATTTTTTTGCTACAATTGGTATGAATATTAAGAAAAATAAAAAATTAAAGATCTCTAATTTTGGAACCTTTATATTGAGAGAAAAAAAACAAAGAATAGGCAGAAACCCTAAAACAAAGGAAGAAAAAATTATTAGTGCTCGTAAAGTTATTTCATTTAAACCATCAAAAGATTTTAAAAATTTTGTCAATAATAAAAAGAATGTATAAAAAAGATGGCTCATATAAAACTATAGGTGAAGTCGCTAAGATTTTAAAATTGGAGAATAAAAATAATGGCACTTTGTCTACTCACACTATTAGATTTTGGGAAAAAGAGTTTAAACAAATAAAACCTTTAATCTTAAAGGGTAATAGAAGATATTTTGATCCAGATACTATTAAATTACTGAAAAAGATTAAATTTTTGTTAAAAGATCAGGGTTTAACAATTAATGGAGTTAAAAAATTCCTTAAAAATAAGAACCCTTTAGAACTTGACGAAATAATCAATGAATCTATAAAGACATCTAATATCAAAAACAAAATATTAAAATTATCAAATATAATTAAAGATATTAAAAAGATTAAATAATATGGCAAAAAAAACTCATATAAAAATAAGACTAGTACCTGAATCAAAACCAGATAGTTCTTTTTTTTATTATGTGAAAAAACCTGCTGGTGGTGAAAAAGCTAAAGTAAAGCTAAAGGCTAAAAAATATAATCCATCAACAAGAAAACATGAAGTTTTTATCGAAAAAAAACTTCCTCCACATAGTAAATAATTATTTTTTTTTAAAATTTCTTTTTTCGAAATCTATATAAGCAGATATCATATTTTTCCAAATTTTTTGAGTAATTTTTGGATCTATTTTATTAGTTAATGATTTTTTTTTTATATTATTTAAGATTGTTTTGATTCTTCTTTGATCAACAATTTGATTTTTTTTTTCTTTAAGCGCTAATACTTTTTTGACTAAATTAGTCCTTTTTTTAATTATTTTAATAAGAGAATTATCGAGTTGATCTAATTCCAATCTAATTTTATTAAGTTTTTTTCTTTTTAATGGCGACATTTATTTATTAGGATATTTTAAAAATTATTATATTTATCGAACTATGTACATAGTAAATTATAAAATAAATAATCAACTATCAATTTGGTTAATTTCAATGTTTTGGATTGTGTCATTAATGATAGTTATTGGTGGTATAACTAGATTAACTGATTCAGGACTTTCAATTACCGAATGGGAATTATTTACGGGATTTCTCCCACCTTTAAAACAAAGTGATTGGATTTCATATTTTAAGCTTTACCAAGAAATACCTGAATTTAAATTGCAAAATTTTGATATGACAATTAATGAATTTAAAATAATTTTTTGGTGGGAATGGGTACATCGTTTTTTGGGTAGGTTAATAGGTTTAGGATTTTTAATACCATTGGTTTATTTTACTTTTAAAATTAGTATTTCAAAATTATTAAATTTATATCTAATATTTTTTCTAATATGTTTTCAGGGTTTTATTGGTTGGTATATGGTAAGTAGTGGTTTAGTTGATAGAGTTGACGTAAGTCATTTTAGACTGTCAATGCACTTATTGATTGCTTTTTTAATATTATCTTTAATCTTATGGAATTATCTAAAAATCAGAATCAAAAACAATTTGATTACTAAATTAAATCCATTATTACCATTTACATTTTTAATTTTAATTTTTCTTCAAATATCTGTTGGAGCATTCGTCTCAGGTATGGATGCTGGAAAGATATATAATTCTTGGCCATTAATGGGAACGACTTTTTTTCCAAATGATAACAATTTTTCAAATTTATTTAAGTTATCAGCTTTAAGTGACCCTTCTCTAGTTCAATTTATTCATAGAAATTTAGCTTATATAATAGGTTTTTTTTATATTTTTATGTTTTATCAGGTCTATAAGAATAAAATCCATGAATTGTACAAACCTGTAATTGTTTTGGGTTTTTTGATAATTCTACAAATAATTTTAGGTATATTTACCTTAATTTATGGTGCTCAAATTTATATAGCATTAATGCATCAATTAAGCTCTATTTTTTTAGTTAGTTCTTCTATCTATTTTTTTTATTTGAATACAAAGTTTAACTAACAGCTTTTAAAGATCTTTTTGATGATTTATTAAGTGCTTGATCTAAGTCATCTATAATATCATCGATATGCTCAATACCTATGCACAATCTCACGTAACTTTGAGTTACGCCAGATGCTTTAAGCTCTTTTTCATTAAGTTGACTGTGTGTTGTGCTAGCTGGATGAATAGCCAAACTTCTAGCGTCTCCTATATTCGCTACATGATAAAACATTTTTAAAGACTCAATAAATTTTTTACCAGCTTGAATACCACCTTTAAGTTCAATACCAACCATTGGACCATTTCCTCCATTAAGATATTTTTTTGCTCTATCAGCAATAGATCTAATATGTTCTGTTGAATAAATGACCTTAGTAACTTCCTTGTGTTTTTTTAAAAAGTTAACAACCTTTTCAGCATTTTCACAGTGTTGTTTCATTCTAAGTGCAACTGTTTCTAGCCCTTGTATTATTGCGAAAGCATTATCTGGAGCTAGTGCCGAACCAAGATCTCTAAGTAAACAAACTCTAGCTCTAACAGCAAATGGTATGTTTGCACCAGTTAATTCTGGAACTGTTTTTCCCCAAATAACACCGTTATAACTGGCATCTGGTTCATTAAATAACGGTTGTCTTTTTGGATCGGAAGTCCAATCAAAATTTCCACTATCTACAATACTTCCTGCTACCGCCGTTCCATGTCCACCAATATATTTTGTTAATGAATGTATAACAACCGCGGCGCCATGTTCGATGGGTTTGCAAATTACCGGAGCAGCTGTATTATCCATTATTAATGGTATATTGTATTTTCTTCCAATATCAGAAACTTCTTTTATAGGAAAAACTCTTAGGTATGGATTTGGTAATGTCTCTCCATAAAAAGCCCTTGTTTTATTATTTATTAATTTTTCGAAGTTTTTTGGATCAGATGGATCAGCATATCTGATTTCTATACCAAGTTTACTTAAGGTATGAGTGAATAAAGATACAGTGCCTCCATACAAATCTGTAGAACTAATGATATTATCTCCAGCTTGAGCAACGTTTAATATTGCAAATGATGAAGCGGTTTGTCCTGATGAAACTGTCACGCAGGCTAATCCACCCTCAAGAGCAGCAATTCTTTTCTCAAGCACATCGTTAGTTGGATTCATAATTCTAGTATAAATATTACCAAATTCTTTTAATGCAAAAAGATTTGCAGCTTGTTCTGTATTCTTAAACTGATAAGAGGTGTTTCGATAAATTGGAACAGCTACAGCATTTGTCGCTGGGTCACTTCTATAATCACCACCATGTATGGCTATAGTTTCAGGGTTGTTTCTTTTTTTTTTCATTTCGCTCCTTTTTAGTACTTTAGCATTAGCTAGGTGTACAATATAGTTCAAATACCTGCCAATTATGTATGAAGATCCTTTTTAGCTTTCTAGCCAGCAATAAGGTACAAATCGGCTTTCTAATCTGTATCAGATTATCTAATTAATTCAATAAAATTATCAATTTGACTTTGTATATTTAATTAGTATTAATCCTGGCACAATGTCAAAATTTGTAAAAAAAGATGAAATCTCTTCATCATGGTTTGAAATAGACGCTAAAAATGCTGTTGTAGGGAGACTTGCTGCCTTAGTTTCAAAAATAATTAGGGGTAAAAATAAAGCAACTTTTACACCCCATATGGATGATGGAGATTTTGTTGTAGTAAAGAATATTGAAAAAATAAAATTTACTGGAAAGAAATTTCAAAATAAAAAATATTACAGACACACAGGTTATCCAGGTGGAATAAAAGAGACAACACCTGAAAAACTTCATCAAAAAAAACCTGGCGAAGTTTTAAGACTTGCGGTTAAAAGAATGTTACCTGGAGGTGTTTTAGGAAAAAAACAATTATCTAAATTAAAGATTTATTCTGGAAGTGATCATCCTCATTCAGCACAAAACCCTAAAACAATTAACCTAGATGAACTGAATAAAAAGAATATAGCTAAAAATTAGTATGGAAAATACACAAACAAATATTAAAAAAACAAAACTAAAGCTTGATTTTAAAGACAGTAAATACGCTACTGGTAGAAGAAAAACCTCAATAGCAAAAGTTTGGTTAAAAAAAGGAACTGGAAAAATTTACGTAAACGGTAGAATCTATAGCGATTATTTTGCTAGTGATAATCACAAAATGTTGATTGTGAGACCTTTTGAAATAATTAATCAATCTACAGAATACGATGTAAGGTGTAGTGTTAAAGGTGGCGGCCAAACTGGCCAAGCAGGAGCTATGGTGCATGGAATTTCAAAAGCCTTAGTTTTGTTTGATAAAACTCTAAAAACCACTCTTAAAACAGAAAAATTAACCACTAGAGACTCTAGGTCGGTGGAGAGAAAAAAGCCTGGAAGAAAAAAAGCCAGAAGAAGTTTTCAATTTTCTAAAAGATAATTTTTTTTTAATTTTAAACTGTTATAATATAAAATGCTTAAGCTAAATGCTTTAATTGCTGGATCAACAGGATACATTGGTGTTCAACTAATAAAACTATTAGTTAAACATAAGAATGTAAATATTAAATATTTATGTGGAAATAATTCTATAGGAAAAAAAATTTCTTATTTTGATAAAAGCTTAATAAACAAAAAATTACCTACAATATGTAAATTTAATAAGAAATATTTAAACGAAGTTGATCTAATTTTTACGGCCTTACCAAATGGAGAAGCGCAATTAATTTCAAATAGCTTATTAAAAAAAATACATTAATTGATCTTGCAGCCGATTTTCGACTCAATGAAAGTAAAGATTACCAAAAATGGTATAACAAAAAACATAAATCAAAAAAAAATATTAGAAAAAGTATTTATGCTTTACCAGAAATAATTATGCATAAGGTTAAGAAATTTAAGATTATAGGTTGTCCTGGATGTTATCCTACATCAATACTTTTACCATTAATTCCACTAATAAAAGATAAAGTAATAAAAAATAATAATATAATAGCTGATGCTAAATCAGGTTTTTCAGGTGCAGGTCGAGGAGTACATAAAAAATATAGAAAAAAAAACTTATATGAATCTCTTAGTGCCTATGGCGTGGGATACCATAGACACACAGTAGAAATAGAGCAAGAGTTAAAGAGATATTCAAAATCTAAAATCAATTTTATATTTACGCCACACTTATCGCCAATGTTTAGAGGTATATTAAGCACAATTTATTTAGAAGTAAAGACTGGTTCTACAATAAAAAAGATTCACCATATTCTTAAAAAATTTCACAAAAAAAATAAATTTATTAAGATTTTAAAAATAAACTCTTTAGTAAGCACCAACGACGTTATTAATACAAATAATTGCCATATATCAGTCTGTAAAACAAGATTTCCAAATAGAATAATAATATTGTCAGCTATAGATAATTTAATTAAAGGAGGTGCTGGACAAGCAATTCAAAACATAAATACTAAATTTAACTTTAAATACAATGAGGGTCTCAAATGAAATATATTATATTTTTCTTAGTTTTTTTTTATGTCTTCTTGTTCAAATGGTATCCAAAAAAAAAACCTAAATTACGATTTGGATTTGTTTAAGAATAAAGATATATCATTTGATGAATTTAGAATAAAACTTGAAGAATATGCTAGAAATAGTTCTTACCCAAATTTAGATAATTAGATGATTAGAGATATTAACATTGCAATAGTTGGCTTAGGTCAAGTTGGAAACTATTTATATAACGAAATTAATTTAAAAAAAAGATTAATTAAAAAAAAAACTGGTAAAAAGATTAAGATAGTTGCTATCTCAGCTAAAAATAAAAATAAAAAAAAGAAAATTTAGAATAAACAAAAAGATTTTTTATTCAAATCCATTAATGATTTTTAAAAAGCACAATATTGATATACTTTTTGAAACAATTGGTTTAGAAAGTGGTATTTCTAAAAAGATCGTAGAGCATGCTTTAAAGAACAAAGTTAATGTTATTACCCCAAATAAAGCTTTGATTGCAAAACATGGAAATTATTTAGCTAAATTGGCAGAGAAAAATAAAGTTAATTTGGAATTTGAAGCCTCAGTAGGCGGTGGTATCCCGATTCTTAGAACAATTAAAGAGGGATTAGCAACAAATCAAATTAAAAAAATATATGGAATTTTAAACGGAACAACCAATTATATCTTAACTGAAATGGAATCAAGTAACCAAACTTTTGATAAAGTTTTAAAAAAAGCTCAAAATCTTGGATATGCAGAACCTGGTAATCCAAAACTTGATTTAAACGGATTTGATGCATTTGCAAAAATTAGAATCTTGTCAGCATTAGCATTTGGTAACTTAATTTCTAAAAATAAATGCATTATGGAGGGTATAGAAAATATAGAATTAAAAGATATCAAAATTGCTAGTCAATTAAATTATAGAATAAAATTATTGGGTATTTCTGAGATTATAAATAACCAGTTATTCGAAACCGTTCATCCATGTTTAGTCAATAAAAACACTTACATTGGTAATGTTAATGGAGTTATGAATGCAATCATTAGTGAAGGAAAACCAGTTGGTGAAAGTGTTTTACAAGGAGAGGGCGCTGGACCCGGTCCCACATCATCATCATTGTTGTCAGATCTATTATCAATTTTGGAGGGTAGTGTTAAATATCCTTTCGGTATTGCTTCGATTAAAAGAAAATCTATAAAATCTTTTAATAACAAAAATTATACTAATTCTTTATATTTGCGATTTGAAGTTAAGGATAAACAAGGTGTACTTTCATACATTACAAACAGACTAGCTAAATATAAAATTTCTGTAAAAAGAATAATTCAAACACCAGATAAAAAGAATAATAAAGCAACAATTGTATTTATTACTCATAAAACTACAGAAATTAATGCAAGAAACTGTCTATCAATATTTAAAAATAATATTAACATTTTTAAATTCCCTACACTGATTAGGCTCTATAATTAAATGTTTTCTATAGTTATACCTACTCTTAACAATGTAGATTACTTAAAGATTTGTATTAAAAGTTTAAGAAAAAATTCAAACTTTAAACACCAAATAATTGCTCACATTAATATTGGACAAGATGGTACTGAAAAATATCTCAAATCAGAAAAAATTGATTATACATTCTCAAATTATAATTCTGGAATTTGTGAAGGAATGAATAGGGCTTCAAAAAAAGCAATATTTGATTATATATTATATGCTCATGATGATTTTTACTTTTGTCCAAATTGGGATACAGTTATGTTTGAAGAGGTAAAGAAAATAGGTCATAAAAAATTTTATCTATCGGGCATTATGATGAATAATGGACCTTTAAAATTCGATTGTGGTGATAATTTAAAAACTTTTGATGAAAATAAATTATTGCATAATTATAAAAAATTTAATCACTATGATTTCCAAGGATCAACTTGGGCTCCTCATTTAATTCATAAAAGTTTATGGAATGAGGTTGGAGGTTTTAGTGAAGAGTTTTATCCAGGTACTGGATCTGATCCTGACCTAAATATGAAACTTTGGAAAAAAGGAGTAAGAATTTTTAAAGGTTTAAATGATTGTAAAGTTTATCATTTTGGATCTATTGTAACAAGAAATTACAAAAATCATCCAACGATTAAAACTGAGTCTGGTAGCAAAGGTTCGAAAACATTCTTAATCAAGTGGGGTATAAGTATCAAATTTTTTAAAAAACATTATTTAAAATCAAATATTCCATATGATGGTGTTTTAAGTGACCCAAAAAAAACTCTTGTATATATGTTTGAACTTATAATATGTAAGGTTTATTTATTATATATTTTAATTCTATCGATATTTAAATGAAATTTATATTATTGGGTTGTGGAAGTTCTATGGGTGTGCCAAGACCTGATGGTTATTTTGGGAATTGTGATTTAAAAAATAAAAAAAATTACAGAACCAGATGTTCAGCTTTAATTAAAACTTCACAACAGAACATCTTAATAGATACTTCTCCAGATCTTCGTCACCAATTATTAAATCATAAGATTAATAAAATTGACAAAGTTCTCTTTTCTCACATGCATGCCGATCAAACTCATGGAATAAATGATTTAAGATCATTTTATATTAAAAAAAAAAAGCCAATAAATGTTTATGCTGATAAACCAACATCAATATATCTTAAAAGAAGTTTTTCTTATATTTTCAAAAGTTTTTCTAAGGAATATCCAGCAACTCTAAAACTTAATAGGTTAAAGAATAATATTTACATCAAAAATAAAAATACGAAGATAGAAATTAAATCAATTCAAGTCGAACACGGAAAAGTTAAATCAAATTGTTTTATTATTGACCGAAAACTTGCTTATATAAGTGATGTAAGCAAAATATACGAAATGGATTTTAAGTTTTTCAAGGGTCTTAAATACCTAATAATTGACTGTTTGTGGTATGATCCTCATCCTTCTCATTTTAATTTAGAATCTTCTCTTTCTATGATTAAAAAATTTAAACCAAATAAGGCTATTCTAACAAATTTATCGCCTGTTTTAGATTACAAGACTCTTAAAAAACTTTTACCAAAGAATGTTATCCCAGCTCATGATGGTTTAACTATTAAATTATAAAATATTTTCAATTTTATTAATTATTTTTTTTGACATGGGTTTTGTAAATGAACTAAAAGTATCCTCAATCTTACCATCTTTATTAATTAGTATTTTGTGAAAATTCCATTTAGGGATAGCAGATTTACCATGATTATCTTTAGCCCACTTAAATAATTCATGAGCGTTTTCACCTTTTACTTCTGTAATGCTTGACAAAGGGAAATTTATATTAAAATTGACTTCACAAAATTTTTTAATTTCAGAGTTGTCATTTTTTTCTTGATTAAATGTATTTGAAGGAACGCCGAGCACAATTAAACCCCTTGACTTATAACTATTCCAAAGTTCTTGAAGTTCTTCGTACTGGTTCGTAAAGCCACAATAACTAGCAGTGTTGACTATTAACACAACTTTATTTTTATAATTACTAAAGTCTATCATTTCTCCAGAAATACTCTCTATTTTTAAATCATAAAAAACTTTTTCATAATTTGCTAAAACTGCACTTTTAAAAAAAAACATAAAAAAAGTTAATCCTATTAATATAATTTTCTTCATTTATTTGGTGTAAGTAATATTAAAAAATATCCAAATAAAGTGGACAAAAGTGACCCAGTTAGTACTCCTATTTTAACACCATCCATATATTGCATATTTTCAGCAAAAGCTAAGTTTCCTACAAAAAGACTCATAGTAAATCCAATTCCAGTTAATACCCCCACACCATAAAAGTTAAACCAATTAGAATTATTTGGCATTTGCGCAATTTTTGTTTTTATTGACACATATGAGAAGATGAATACACCCAATTGTTTTCCTACAAACAATCCTAATAAAATACCTAAAGGAACTTTATCCATTAAAGAGGCAAAAGATAAGCCTTCTAGAGATACTCCCGCATTGGCAAAAGCAAACAAGGGCATTATGCCAAAAGCTACATAGGGACTGATTGCATGTTCAACTTTTATTAATAAAGAAAAATCTTTTTCTTTTTTTCTATGGGGTATCGTCATAGCTAATAAAACTCCAGCAATTGTAGCATGTATGCCCGAATTATGAGTAAAATCCCAAAGAAAAAGACCCACTATTAAATATGGTAGGAACTTTTTTATATTAAATTTGTTAATTACTAATAAAGTAATAAATGCCAACAACATTAAACTTAAATATTTGATACTCAAATCTCCTGAATAAAACAAAGCTATAATAACTATTGCCCCTAAATCATCAATAATTGCAAGCGCAGTTAAAAAAACTTTTAACGATAATGGAACTCGTTTTCCCAACAAAGATAAAACACCTAAAGAGAATGCAATATCTGTAGCTGATGGTATAGCCCAGCCGTTCAAAGTTTCACTATCTCCTAGATTTATAAAGATATAAAATAAAGCAGGCACCAGCATACCACCTACAGCAGCAATTATTGGAAGTAATGCTTGTTTTATATTTGAAAGCTCACCCTGTAAAAATTCTCTTTTGATTTCTAATGTAACAAAAAAAAAGAATATTGCCATTAAAGCATCATTTATCCAATGAATAACAGATAATTTTAATCCAAAATTATTAATTCCTATAAATAAATATTTATTTAGAGTTGAAAAATAAAAATCTGATAATGATGAGTTACTAATAAATAATGCTATTATAGCGGCAAAAAGAAGAACCAAACCACTTGCTGCTTCTAATTTAAAAAACCATTTAAAAGGATTGGATAAATAATTTATCATTTCTAAAATAAGTCCTTAAAGAATAATATTAAATCTTTCAAGGTTTCAAAAAAGCTATATAAAATTAACTCGATATCAGGGAAAAGGATACTTAACGGATCTTTAAATGTATCTGAAAAGATTATTAATGCGGCAAAAGATATAATTAAAACAATTAAGTAATTCAAAAATTTACCAAAAGTAAAATCTAATTTCGGTTTATATGTTATTAATTCAGAGCCTTTATTATCAGGTAAATTAGATTGTTTTTTTGGTTTTAATTTTATCTATTTTTTTTGAAACTTTTGGTATTGTCTCTTTAATTTTTTTTTCTAACGTTTCTAGATTAATCTTTTTATTATTGTTTATTTCATCATGTTTATTAAAAAACCATGTATGATCACATGAACCACATTTAAGTAATCTGCCTTTATCTGGAATTAGATTTGAATCAATTTCAAATTTTTTTTCACCACATGGACAAGCAATTATCATATACTCTATATATCAGATTCTGATTAAAAATCCTTTGTTTTAGACGTCTTTATACATTGAAAAAATAAATAAGTACTGTATTA
>MDTB01023801.1_pt1 | contig 29986 bp, 27 predicted proteins | sample 811161 | NCBI WGS metagenome assembly MDTB01 (sample SAMN05326650, study PRJNA326480) | marine metagenome | isolation source: seawater | place: Mediterranean Sea | collected 2009 | reverse complement strand
TTAAATCGATCTCATCCTCGCCAATGATTCGTAATTTTAACTCGGGGCCAGTATCAGGTTGTAGCCAAACCCAGGCCCCGAAATATATTCGGGAAGTGTCCTTCGGGACTCGATCAACCATTTCGATCTGATCCAGTCGTTTCTCTAAGTATCGGATGCGTTTATCGATTTCTCTGAGTTGCTTTTTTCCGTAAATGTAATCTGCATTTTCTGAGCGATCCCCGAGTGCGGCTGCATCAGCGACTTGTTGCGTGACTTTGGGTCTTTTGTCCTTCCAGAGGTATCTAAGCTCAGCTCTCAGGGCACTCGCACCTGCAGCAGTGATGTAAATTTTATCGCTCACAAAAGGGTTTCTCCTAACCGGTGCTGCGCATAAAGAAATCAACGAGAACAGCCAACCAGATTAATCCGGTCGCAATCAGGGTGATAAAGACAGCGGCAGAGCCAAAATCTTTTGCTTGTTTGGACAGGGGGTGAAATTCAAGTCCAGAGCGATCGATCGCAGCTTCGATGCCAGAGTTTAGAAGCTCGACGGCTAGCACAATCAGGCAGATACTGATCAGCGCAACAGCGGTGATAAAATGCTCGGCGATGACAAAGGCCAGTGGAAACAATACGATACAGGCTACGCATTCCTGGCGAAAAGCAGATTCGTGATTAAGCGCCGACTTGATGCCATCAATCGAAAAACGAGCGGCGTTTAAAAAGTGCCTTAGGCCTGTGTTACTACGTTTGTCGAAATGTGGCGTCATCAAAATTGCTCGAAGGTAGGTTGATGAGAGGCATCAGCCCTTGAATTTGCAAACATAAGCATTATACAGACAGCAGGTAAAAATACCTGTAATGGGCAATCAAGTCTTAATCGATTGTGTTACTTGATCATGAGGTCAACTATGCGAATGGAAAAATTTACGCCTGAGATGCAGCTGGCTCTATCTGATGCTCAAACTCTTGCCGTGCAGCTCGACCACAATGCACTCGCGCCGTTGCATGTGGTCAAAGTGTTGCTGGAAGACCCCTCAAGTCGTGCTGTGGGGGTATTAAGGCAGATGGGTATAGACCTGAAGGCTATTTCGTCTCAAATAGCCGCTGGGTTATCAGCGCTCCCTAAGGTGAGTCAAAATACTGGGGACTTGCAGGCCTCGCCAGATTTGATGCGGTGGTTTAATCTCGCTCAAAAGCGAGCCGCTGAGAAAGAAGCTGGTATCGTCTCTGATGAGCACCTTTTGCAAGCGCTTTTTGATTATGAGAGTGATATTTCAAGGCTTCTAAGTGGCGCTGGGTTGAATCCCGATGCACTAGAAAGGGCGATTCACCAAACGGGTACTTCTGGAGAAAGCGCTGCTGAAACAACAGATGCTGATCGAGATGCGCTCGAACGATACACCGTTGATTTAACCGAGCAGGCCCGAGCTGGCAAGTTAGATCCGGTGATTGGACGAGACGCTGAGATTCGACGGGCCATTCAGGTCCTGCAGCGCCGGACCAAAAATAACCCCGTATTGATTGGCGCCCCTGGGGTCGGTAAAACCGCAATTGTTGAAGGGTTGGCTCTACGGATTATCAATAGCGAAGTCCCTGATGGCTTACGTGACAAATCGATATTAGCGCTGGACTTGGGAGCGCTCGTCGCGGGTGCAAAATTTCGAGGTGAGTTCGAGGAGCGCTTGAAGGCTGTGCTTCATGCTCTGGAAGCACGTTCGAGTGAAATCGTTTTGTTTATCGATGAGCTACACACCGTTGTCGGAGCGGGTCGCGCCGAGGGCTCGATGGATGCGGGTAATATGCTTAAACCCGCACTTGCGAGGGGTGATTTGCATTGCCTTGGTGCAACCACGCTTGATGAATATCGACAGTTTATAGAGTCGGATAAAGCATTAGAGCGCAGGTTTCAAAGAGTCCAGGTCAAGGAGCCCTCTGCCTCGGATGCCATCGCGATTCTCCGCGGGTTGAAAGAACGGTATGAACTGCACCATGGCGTCAACATCAACGATCCTGCAATTGTAGCTGCGGTCCAATTGTCTCAGCGCTACATCCCCGATCGACAACTTCCGGACAAAGCCATTGACCTCATTGATGAGGCTGCGAGCTCTATCAGGATGGAAATTGATTCGAAACCTGAGGAAATGGACCAGCTCGAGCGTCGTTTAATTCAACTGAAGATTGAGCATAAGGCGCTGTCATCTGAGGCAGATGTTGTGTCTCAAGAACGTGCGAACGAGCTTGACGATGAGATTGTGGCGCTTGAGGCCGAATTTAAGGCGCTTGAAGCCGTCTGGGCGGATGAGAAAATAGTTCATCAAGGCGCTCAGGGAATGAAGGAAGCCTTAGACCAAGCACGGCAAGAACTTGATGTTGCCCGCCGTTTGAGTGATCTGACGAAAATGTCTGAACTACAATATGGGAAGATTCCAGAGCTCGAGCGCGAAATCGCTCAATTTGAGGATCAGCCAAAGGCCGCTCCTCAGCTATTTCGTAACCGCGTTACAGAAGATGAAATCACAGAAATAATCTCTAAATGGACCGGTATACCGGTCCATAAGATGCTGGCCAGCGACCGGGAAAAGCTCCTTAACCTAGAGGCACAGTTACATGAACGTGTTGTCGGTCAAGAGGAGGCAGTGACGGTAGTCGCCAATGCGGTGCGCCGGGCACGAGCAGGATTGTCAGATCCGGATCGGCCCCACGGTGCGTTCTTGTTCCTTGGTCCTACCGGTGTCGGCAAAACAGAATTATCAAAGGCGCTGGCCGATTGCTTGTTTGACTCGCAGCAGGCGCTAATACGGCTCGACATGTCTGAATATATGGAGAAACACGCAGTCTCACGTCTGATCGGGGCACCCCCTGGTTATGTTGGACATGAGGAAGGCGGCTATTTAACTGAAAAAGTTAGAAGAAACCCTTATTCAGTTGTTTTGCTTGATGAAATAGAAAAAGCGCATTCCGATGTTTTTAACATTTTACTTCAAGTGCTAGACGAAGGGCGTTTGACTGACAGTCAAGGACGAACAGTCGATTTTAAAAATTGTGTGCTAATTATGACCTCTAACCTCGCCTCGGATGTGATCCAGTCGATGGCATCCTCCTCCGAATCGCGGGATGCCCTTCATGATGCTGTTATGAACGAGGTGAAGCGCCATTTTAGACCAGAGTTTCTCAATCGCGTTGATGACAGTGTTGTCTTTCAACCACTATCGGAAGCGCAGACTCGGGAAATTGCTGGAATTCAGGTGGCTAGATTACTGGAGCGATTGCGGGGACAGGGTATTGAATTAACCATAGGTGATGACATTCTCTCTCTGATTGCGGAAGCGGGTTTTGATCCACTCTATGGTGCAAGGCCGCTTCAGCGACTGATACAGCGCATGATCGAAAACCCCCTCGCCGAAGCGATACTCTCTGGCGATCTAGACCGATCGGAGTCTGTTGAAGTTGTTATGGCCGAGACGGGTCTCATTTTTAAAGGAAAATAGTACTGTACACTCATACAGTTCTTGTGATACTGTACAAAAAAACAGTAGGCGCCTAGGGCATTTAGCTCGGCTAAAAAAGGCAGCTGACTGAAAAGCTAAGTAATTTTTGTAAGCGCTTAGGTAAAATTTTGATCAGAAGCTTGGTCAAAATATTTAGAAAATTATCTATAAATGTCTACAAAACAATTAGTTTTAAACTCAGTTGCACGCAAAAAGTTTATGCTTTAGTCATTGATTAAGCTGAAGCCAATAAAGCTTGAGTCAATAAAGCTTGAGCAGATAGAGAGGAGAACGCTTGTGCTAAATGTGGTTCAGACAGGATCTTTAGACGTCAGAAGCCGGTCCACCTTTCACAAATTCTCGAGATGCGGGAGCCGTTATAGCGATGATCGCACCAAAGCGTTTGACCGCGTTGGCTATGGTGCTACAGAGCTTGGCCGTCCGGTTAACAGAGAGCCTCGCGCGCAGAAGGATTATTCGAAGCTGGCGATGCAAGCTTCGAAGCGCATGAAATTTAGCAAGGATAAGGTCAGGACAGGTCGATTAATCTGTCTGCATTTGCGTTCTTTGCTGCAAGAAAAGCCAGTCGCTCGACCATCAGTCACGGCGCCATCCCAGGCCAATATCCCGCATCGAATGGACTTGATAGAGCAGAGACAGGTACCACTTCCACTGTAAAATGCTTTAGCCCATGGCGCGCTAATGATTGAGGCGAGCCGCCCCTGGCATTCCGGGCTGCAGTACCTTCTCTTGACCTACGTATCCCCGCAGGTGCGCGGTCTTGTCTGCGTATCTACCAGATTAATCAGTTGAATAAAGCGATGAGGTGAATCAGTCAAGCTATGCAACCGTCTTGGTCAGAGCGATAGGCCTGAGCGCCATGGTATTCCAAGCATTCTTCCTCAGAGACTACAAATTGTCTTTAGACCTGCGCTTATTCAAGCTTAGGCTTTTAATCTCTACCGTAAAGAATTTCTGAGGTTAATCGTCATTGTGTTGTCAAATACGGAGAGGTTGCGAGTTCACCTTGAGATCGACCTTCAGGGTCAAGCCTGAGATAATGCTGGACGTCCAATTCGTAGAGGCTGAGCACAAACTTTGGAGCAAATCGATACAGTGATCATTGGTGCAGGCGCTGTTGGCTTGGCAGTTGCGCGAGCATTGTCCATTGAGGGACAAGATTGCCTGGTCTTAGAACGTGAGGCGCACATTGGTCAAGGGATCAGTAGTCGTAATAGCGAGGTCATTCATGCGGGTATTTATTACGAAAAAGGATCATTAAAAGGACGTCTTTGTGTCTCAGGAAAATCTAAGCTCTACGCTTTTTGTGAGAAGTTTGGTGTAGGTTTTCGTCGGTGCGGTAAAATTATCGTCGCGACGTCTTCGGATGATCTGAATGAACTCGAGGGTATCCAACAAAAAGCTGCTGGCAATGGCGTCAGTGACCTCGCTCATCTCAGCGGGCGCGACATTCAGAATTTAGAACCTGAATTATCTGCCGTTGGGGGTCTACTATCTCCGTCAACCGGCATCGTCAGTGCCCATGAATATATGCTCGCGTTGCAGGGTGAAGTTGAAACCCATGGCGGCGTTGTGAGCCTCCTGAGTGAGGTCACTCAGATCACCCTTGAAAAGGGGGCTTATCGCGTGACCGTACGGATTGGTGATCAGAGAGAGGTGTTTCAGTTCTTAGCTAGTAGAATTGTCAACGCAGCGGGTCTCGGTGCGACTAAAGTCGCCGCCCGCATGGTTGGATTATCCGACGATCGTGTTCCAGAAATGTATTTTTGTCGCGGCAATTATTTTTCGATGGCTGGCAAAAACCCATTTAGGCACTTAATCTATCCTGTGCCACCCAAGAGTGGAGCGGGGCTCGGTATCCATGCGACAATCGATTTAGGTAATCAGGTGAAGTTCGGCCCGGATGTTGAATACATTGACGCAGAGCGCTATGACGTGAATTCAAGCCGACTGCAGACCTATTATGAAGCCATTCGCCAATATTTTCCTGGACTCGAGGAAGGTTCTCTGGCTCCAAGCTACGCTGGAATTCGGCCGAAACTCCAAGGGCCCGGTGATCTTCCAAAAGATTTTTTGATTCAAGACGAATCTGCCGCAGGACTGCCGGGTATCATCAACTTGTTTGGTGTTGAATCCCCTGGGCTAACAGCCTCTCTTGCTATCGCTGAGGAAGTCGTGGAGCGCTATCGTGTGTAAACGATTCTTAAAAACGCAGATCTGTCTGTCTCGAAATGGTGCTGTGTGAGCGGGAGTCATTATCATGCTCATGGTAGCTTACCCACACACGGTGCAATGAACCTCAGCTTTGGATGCGCCGTTGCAGCTAACCTGCTGTTTACCGTTTTTGAAGCTGTTCTCGCCTTTAAGGCTGGGTCAGTGGGCCTCTTAGCCGACGCGGGACACAACCTCAGTGATGTTCTTGGTCTGGTATTGGCTTGGTTTGCAAGCTACCTTGTCACCAGGAAAGCTGGCGAGCGCTTTAGTTACGGGTACCGTAGAACCACGATCCTTGCTGCACTGATTAATGCTGTGGTCTTGGTCGTGGCGTCGCTTTACATTGCGTATCAATCTTTCGAAAAGATGTTGCAACCCGCTGAGGTCAACGCCGAATTGGTGATACTGGTTGCTTTAGTCGGCATTGTAATTAACGGGGGCGCTGCGCTGCTTTTCATTAAGCAGAGCCATCATGACCTAAACATCAAAGGCGCATTTCTTCATTTAGCCTTTGATGCCTTGATTTCAGCTGGAGTGGTCGTCAGCGGATTGCTGATTTTCCTGACCGGGGCTCTTTGGATCGACCCACTTGTGGGATTAATCATTGTAGCGGTTATTATCATCATGACCTGGCGTATGCTTGCTGATGCATTAGGACTTATCCTCGATGCAGTCCCGCCAAATATCGATCTGGCGGCGGTAACCGCTTTTTTGCAAGAGATTCCGGGCGTTAGCGCCGTGCATGATCTTCATATCTGGGCAATGAGCACCCAAGAAAATTGTTTGACCGCTCATCTTGTGATGCCCGAATTTCCTTTATGGGATACACCCAACGGTTACGAAACGATCAGCGCGACGTTAGCGCAACAATTTTCGATACACCATGTTACGTTACAAGTCGAACGTAGCGATTCATGCCAAACACAAGACTGCAATGAAGAGGATCGTCATGGACTTTGATCGTTGGTTACAGGAGGCGACGGAGAATCGACCTATCGAGCCGATTGTTCTTGATGTGCCGATACCCATCACCGAGATTCCAACGCCAGCGCTCTTACTTGATGAAGCGAAATTACTTCGTAACCTGAATGACATGGCAGAGCTGACCCGATCCGCTGGCCTTGCGCTGCGCCCCCACAGCAAAATGCATAAATCTCCGATGATTGCTCACTTGCAATTAGCCCACGGGGCTTCGGGGATTTGCTGTGCCAAGGTGTCAGAAGCGGAAGTGATGCAACGCGCTGGCGTTAATGCGATCTTGATCACATCACCGGTCAGAGACGGGAGGACGCTGGGTCGGGTCGCAAAACTCACCCAAGAAAATCAAGAAATGATGATCGTTATCGATGCGGTTGAAGCTGCGGTTGCATTGAATCAAGCGCTTGAAGCCTCTGGGCAGGCACATCGCCTTAAGGTCTTAATCGATATTGATCCTGGGCTTGGCAGGACAGGGATTGCCCCAGAGGCGGGGCTTTTGGAGCTTGCGGGAACGATTACGGAATCATGCAATCATCTTGAGTTCTGGGGATTACAAGTTTATGCAGGGCATTGCATGCATATAGAATCTGTCGATAAGCGATTTACGCGTTATCAACGGGCGCTAGCATTCGGGGAATCGGCGATAACCCTGCTTACTGACGCTGGCTATGAAATTCACCTGGTTTCAGGAGGCGGAACAGGCTCAATTGAATTTGAAGAGGGCCTCGGTTTGTTAACTGAGGTGCAAGCGGGTTCTTATGCGTTCATGGACATTGAGTATCGAGACATCGAGACTCGCCATGGTCCGATTTTCGATCGGTTCGAAATCGCGCTCAGTGTGCTGGTTACAGCGATCAGCCAGCCCAAGTCCGGCGCGATCACGGTCGATGCAGGGTTCAAATCACTGGCCTCTGACAAAATGGCCCCGGAGTTTTTAGAGATTGAAGGATTGACTTATTTTTGGGGGGGAGACGAGCATGGTATCGTTCGATTAGATAACCCTTCAGTCGAGGTTGAGCTTGGAGGCAAATTTAAACTGATTACTCCCCATTGTGATCCGACGGTGAACTTGCACGACTATTATTATCTCGTCAGGGAAGAGGCGGTCCATGAACTATGGCCGGTATCTACAAGAGGTTGCTCCCAGTGATTTCAGCCCCTTATTTCGAGGATTTTTACGTTGGACAGGATTTTTCTGACGTGCCGTCAGTCACGATTACCGATGGCATGGCTGCTTGGCACCAGAGCCTATTTGGTGATCGTAGTCGATTAGCTTTAGATTTACCTCTGACTGCAGCGATTACCGGCCGTTCCCAACTTCTAGCGAATCCTGCATTGGTATGCAACATTGCAATCGGTCAAAGCACGATTCCCAGCCAAAGGGTGCTCGGGAACTTATTCTATCGAGGGCTGCATTTTAAGGCCCCAGTTTTTATCGGCGACACCCTAACCACAACGACTCGGGTTGTGGCGCTGAAGCAAAATACGATTAAAGCGGGTCGCGCAGCCTCGGGAATGGTTGGCCTTGAAATCCATGTCGTGAATCAAGAGGCTCAGACTGTTTTGCATTTCTGGCGTTGTCCCATGATCCCGTGCCGCGATCCTAATATTGATACTGGCCACAGTGACGATTTTTCGGTGATGCCAGAATTCCTGTCCGATGAAATTATCGAGGAACATCTTCCTGCCTGGGATTTTTCGGCCTACTCCGCGCGATATCCTCAGGCCTCAGCCGTTAAAATTGAGGCTGGTGACCACTGGATGGTTGAAGCCGCCGATACGGTTACCTCAGCACCGGAGTTGGTTCGGTTGACGCTCAATCTGGCAATGACTCATACCGATGCCTCCCGCAGTGTTTACGGAAAACGTTTGGTTTATGGCGGGCATACGATCGCGCTTGCTTCTAAGCATCTTACGTTCGCTCTTCCGCATCTGTTGCAGATCCTTGCTTGGTATCAGTGTGATCATGTTGGCCCTGTCTTTGAGGAAGATATTCTAAAAACGAGTGTTAGGGTCGATAAGGTTAATGCCGTTTCGGGTGCTCAGATCGCAAAGCTCACCGTTGATGTGTTCGCCGAACGAGGTCCTGAAGCGCCTGCTCAAATCGAAAATGCCAAAGTGCTCGTCTGGTCTCTCGCCGTTTTGTTGCCAGGCTAAGGACGCTATTTAAGAAAATCGAGCCGGGTGATCGGCTGCTCTGCTAAAGGATGATTTTGCAGGGTAACCGGCTAGCGACATCGTGTTGATAGCAACTATTCTCCTAGTTTCATAGTTTCTTAAAACATAGAGGCAGCCATAAAAGAGGCAAAGAATTGATGAGTACGATGCTTGGAATCCTTGCGGGAATGAAGGTGGTCGAAGGAAGCGCCTTCATCGCGGCGCCTCTAGGAGGCATGACCTTAGCGCAGCTGGGCGCTGAAGTTATTCGTTTCGATCCTATTGGTGGAGGTCTTGATTATCATCGTTGGCCCATCACGAAGGAGGGCCGAAGTTTGTTTTGGGCAGGTATGAATAAAGGTAAGCGCTCGATTCAAATTGATATTCGTCACCCAGAGGCTCAGGAACTTCTTCAAACGTTGATCGCAAGACCTGGACCCGATGCTGGATTGTTCCTAACCAACTTCCCGGCGAGGGGCTGGCTATCTTATGAGAATCTTAAATCACATCGTGATGACTTGGTGTACATCAATGTGCTGGGTGATCGGCAGGGCGGCTCCGCGGTTGATTACACGGTTAATTGCGCTGTGGGATTCGCGAATGCAACCGGTGCCGAGGATGAATCCTCACCGACGAATCATTTGCTACCAGCCTGGGATAATATTACTGGACAAATGGCAGCAACCGCGCTGCTTGCGGCTGATCGGTATCGACGTTTGAGCGGACATGGCCAACTCGTGGAGATTGCGCTCAAGGACGTGGCGCTGGCAACGGCAGGTCATCTTGGGAATATTGCAGAGGTTATGATTAATGATGTCGATCGAGCACGCAGTGGTAATTATCTCTACGGTGCTTTTGGGAAAGATTTTGTAACCCAAGATGGCAAGCGTTATATGCTTGTGGGATTGACCGGGAGGCAATGGCGCTCGATCGTTGAAGCGACTAGTACTTCTGCGGCCATTGAGGAACTCCGAATCCAAGACGGCATCTCACTCGATGAGGAGGGGTCGCGGTTCGTGCATCGAGCGCTGATCGAGAGGCTCATTGCGCCTTGGTTCGCCTCCCGAAAATCGACAGAGGTCGTGGCCGAGCTCACCAAAACAGGGGTTTGTTTCGGACCTTATCGTTCCTTTAAGGAAATGGTTCAGGAGGATCCAGATTGCTCTACCCAGAACCCACTGTTTGAAAGGGTGAGCCAACCTGGTATCGGTGATTATCTTGTGCCAAGCAGTCCTATCCGCTTTTCTGACGCGTCAAATTTGGGATCGCTAACAGCCCCAGTCTTGGGTCAGCATACTGAGGAAATTTTGGCTGAGGACCTTGGTTTAAGCGCAACGCATATTGGTCGGCTCTATGACGCAAAGATCGTTGCCTGATTCAACAGCGGGGCCAGCTAAGGTGGGACGGCTTTGTGTTAAAGTTCTAACTGCATTTGTGGGGAGCTCTGTGTGATTGAACTGTTGAAATCCGGTGGCTGGTTGATGGTTCCGATCCTGCTTTGCTCGGTCGTTGCTGCAGGGATTTGCATCGAAAGGCTCTGGAGCCTTCGGCGTGAATCGGTTGCGCCTCAGTCGTTGTTGTCAACAGTGATCAAAGATTTAGATAAAAACTTTTCGGGTCAAAAACTTAGTGCTCTCCAATTGGGCTCGCCCCTAGGTCAGATATTTGCAGCGGGACTCTCGCAGAGGGACCAAGGTAGGGAACCGATGGTTCGGAGCATTGAGACAACAGGTGTGCAGGTCGTTCATGATCTTGAAAGATATTTATCGACCCTCGGCACTCTTGCGGCGATCGCTCCGCTATTGGGATTGCTTGGTACTGTGATCGGTATGATCAAAGTTTTTAGTGCGATCCAACTTGCAGGCGTTGGCAATGCGTCGGTTTTAGCTGGCGGCATATCCGAAGCGCTCATCACAACCGCCGCAGGACTCAGTGTTGCAATTCCTTGCCTCTTTGCGCACCGGTTTCTCACCCGTCGTATCGATGAGCTCGCGGTCGATATGCAGCAAGATGCTCAACGTTTGATCGAGCATATTTTTACTGTGTCCCCACCGATACTCTCTCAGCGTCCTTAATTATGCGATTTGTTCAAAGACGCTCAGACCCCTTAGAAATCAATCTAACGCCGCTCATTGACGTAGTGTTTTTGTTGCTCATATTTTTTATGGTGTCGACCTCGTTTCGACTTGAGACGCAGCTTAATGTTGAACTACCAGCCGCGGCTTCGACTTCGGCGCGTGCAGTCGACCCGATGGTCATCTCCATCTCGCGAGATCGTATTCATGCAATTGACGATCGTGTATTACTTAAGAACGATCCCATCTCAATCGAGTCTGGTATTCTTCAGGCGATTCAAAGTCTTAGCCCCGATGAAATTGTATTGATGGCCGATGCGAACACGCCGCATCAAAGCGTCGTGACAGTACTGGATATTCTTTCCAGGGCAGAAGTTAAAAATGTCCAGATAAGAACTCAGTCAATGCGAACGGGTCAAAAGGAAGCCTTGTGAGCCAGCCCTCAACCGACGATGTCTGGGTTTATAAGCGCTTATTGAGCTACACGCCTTGGGCAGCATTTTTTTTGAGTCTTTTTGGGTTTGCAGTCTACTCAGTTGCTAATGTCAGCGTGGTTCAACTGGTTGCCTATTTAGTCGATTCGCTTCAAGGCTCAAGTCAACCCCAAATCGCTTGGCTCAGCGATTTTCTTAGAGCGCACCTTGGGATCAACTCAATTAACAACCAGTGGTTTGTACCTCTGGCAATTATAGGAATCGTGATCGTTCGGGGAGTAGGAACCTTTATTGGTAACTATTTTTTGCAATTTGCGGCCAATAGCATGGTCTACCAGTTACGAATTGAGTTGTTCGATCGTTTTCTCAATCTGCCGAGCAGCTTTTTCGACAGTCATCCTTTTGGACATTTGGTAGCGAAGCTCACCTACCACGTTACGCAAGTGACGGGTGCGGCAACAGATGCAGTAAAAATCCTATTTCGTGAGGGTTTGACCGTCATCGGCTATCTCAGCTTTTTGCTGTATCTCAACTGGAGACTGACGCTGCTTTTCTTGATAGCGGCACCCTTGATCGGGCTGCTGGCCCGTTTGGCAGGTCGTCGGTTTAGGAGAATCAGTGAGCGAATCCAAAATTCAGTAGGCGATGTAACGCAAGTGGCCTCTGAAGCTGTTCAAGGCTATCGCGAGGTGCGAACGTTTTCAGGAGAAGACTATGAGCGCGCTCGATTTCAGAAAGTCAGTGAGTTCAATCGCAATCAATCCATGAAAATGGTAATGACCTCTGCAATCGCCACACCGATTATTCAAGTCATCGTGTCTGTCGTGCTTGCGGGTTTGGTTTGGTTATTGCTTGAGCCATCGATTAGAGGCTCGATGTCGACCGGTGATGTAGTTGCCTTCATCACAACCGGCGGCTTAATCGCGAAACCCATCCGTCAGCTCACCGATATCATTGCGATCGTGCAAAAAGGAATTGCCGCTGCCTCCGATTTGTTTTCGATAATCGATGAGGAAACAGAGGATGACAGTGGCGACTGGTCAGTCGAACGCGTGGCGGGGGATATAGAGTTTAGGAATGTATCGTTTGGTTATGCGGCCGCTGAGGAGCCGGTGCTCAAAAATATTTCTTTTGTGGCGAAGGCGGGCGAGACTATCGCGTTGGTAGGCCCAAGCGGAGGAGGAAAGTCGACGCTTGCCGCTTTAATCCCGCGTTTTTACGAACCAACCGTGGGAGAGATACTCTTAGATGGCCGGCCTATTCAGGACTACAGTCGGAAAAACCTTCGATCGCATATGGCCATCGTGAGTCAAACGATCACATTATTTAACGATACCATTGATCAAAACATTGCCTATGGTCGATTGAGTCAAAAAACAGATCAAGAAATTGAGCAGGCGATCAGGGATGCTCAAGCGCTTGATTTTATTGAAAGCTTTGATCAGGGAAGAATGACTCAGGTCGGGGACAATGGTGTGCTGCTTTCAGGTGGGCAACGGCAACGTATTGCGATTGCACGTGCGTTGCTGAAAGATGCGCCTGTACTGATTCTCGATGAGGCAACCTCGGCGCTTGACGGGGAGTCAGAGCGTGCGATTCAAGCCGCGCTTGAAAGAGTTGTTCAGGGCCGGACGACGATCGTGATCGCCCATCGATTAAGCACCATTGAGAAAGCCGACCGCATTCTTGTTCTCGATGAGGGCGAAATAAAAGAGCAAGGAACCCATGAAAGTTTGCTGGCCTTGGGGGAACGCTACGCGGAGTTCTATCGGGCCCCGCACACTAATGATGAATTACCGGTTGAAGCTGTGCCCTCAGTCACAGATGATGCGCTGCCTCAAAACACGGCGCGACCTTCATTCAGTCGCTCTCTTTTACTAATTCCTGCGCTTTGGTACAACCGTACATCACGATGGATGCGGGTTTTAAGCCCTCTGAGCTGGCTTTTTGGACGGGTCAGTTCGTTCAGACGCCGGCGGTTCTTGAACGATCCATCCCGTTATCAATGCCCTATTCCAGTCCTGGTTGTGGGCAATATCACCGCGGGAGGCACTGGAAAGACGCCGGTTGTCATGGCCCTTACACGGTCGCTGTTGGCTCAAGGCCGGAGACCTGGGATCATCTCTCGTGGTTACGGCGGTAAAAATCAATCACCGATGTTAGTCGAAGAGGGGTCTGATCCTGCCATAGTGGGTGATGAACCATTGATGATGGCTAACGAAACGGAGGTCCCCGTCGTGTGCTGCCGTGATCGCAGTCTTGCGGCTCAATTTTTAGTCGATCATGCGAACTGTGATGTCATAATTAGCGATGATGGTTTGCAGCATTATCAACTTCGGCGAGATTTTGAGATCGCCGTTATTGATGGAGCAAGAGGTTTTGGCAATGGCCTTTTGCTGCCGGCGGGCCCTTTGCGTGAACCTGTGGCGCGTTTAAGTGATGTCGATGCTGTACTCGTCAATGGTATAGATCGGTGGGGTGTTGCCCCTGAGCGCGCGACGTCATTCTCTCTGATTCCAGAGGCCTTGATTGATGCTAAAACCCGGCAATCTATCTCGATAAAGCAGATCGCAAAAAAAAGGGTCAGAGCGGTCGCAGGTATTGGAAACCCAAAGCGGTTTTTTGAAACCCTTCGAGATTTGGGGGCGCTCGTTATTGAACATCCATGGCCGGATCACGCGCCTTTGTCGGACGATGACCTCCAGTTTGGAGACGATCTGGCAATTGTTATAACAGATAAAGATTTTCATCGATGCAAAAGGCTCGACTTCTCAACGATTAAAGCACCGGTGTATGTTCTTAAGGTTCGTGTTGACCTGCCTGCGTATCTGATTGAAGACATCATGAGTCACGTGACGTCTGTCCTTGGGCGTCACTAAGTTATGGCGCAACCGACGGTGCTTATGAGGCAAAGACGAACGCCCTGTATCTATGTTTAAATTAATTTTTCCCCTACCAGATCGAAGAGGTCAAAATGGCTTTGAACAAACGTTTAATTGAGATCTTAGTCTGTCCGATCTGTAAAGGGTCTTTAGACTATCAGCCCCTTGATAAAGAATTGATTTGCCCAAGGGACTATCTGGCCTATCCTGTGCGCGATGACATTCCGGTGATGCTGCCCAGCGAGGCACGCTCGACTCAGGATAAGGTCGTTGTTGAAAATCAAATAGAGACAGATAACGGATGACGTCTTTTGTGGTGATTATTCCTGCGCGATGGCATAGCCAGCGTCTGCCAGGCAAGCCATTGGCGGATATTTGCGGTGAACCTATGATCCGGCGGGTGGTGGGTCAGGCACAAAAGAGCAAAGCCTCAAGAATCGTTGTTGCGACAGACCATGAGGCTGTTGTGACCGCATTGCGGGGCTCGAACTGCGAAACAGTGATGACATCACCCGAGCTGCAGTCGGGTACGGATCGTTTGGCGTCTGCCGCAGAGTATCTGGCTTTGGACGAGGGCACCATTGTGGTTAATCTGCAGGGTGATGAGCCACTGATGCCGCCGGAGTGCCTCGATGAAGTGGCAGAAGGACTTGTCCGTTCGAATGCCGATATGGCGACGCTCGCTTGTCGGTTCGACTCTAGTGAAATGCCATCCGATGAAAACAGCGTTAAGGTTGTTACCACGGACGAAGGTAGGGCGCTGTATTTTAGCCGCGCATTGATCCCGTTTGATCGAGATGGGATTGCAGTCACTGGTGACGCTGCGTATCGCCGGCACATTGGTCTATATGCTTACCGCGTAAATTTTCTCAAAGAATTTGTTCATTGGCCCTGCGGGCAGCTTGAGAACCTGGAAAAATTAGAGCAGCTTAGAGCCTTGCAGCGTGGGCGATCAATTCAGGTGCTAGAAGCTCCGAGGATTGTGCCGCCGGGTGTCGATACGGAACGCGATTTAGCGATTGCTAGGTCGCATTATCAGGAGCTGAACAAATGACCGAACTTAAATTAGTGATGAAGCAAGGCTGTGAAACCTGTCTGATGATAGAACCCTTGGTCGCCGAGATCGCTGAGGCGCATAACCTTGAAGTGATCTGCCAGGATTCTCCAGATTTTCCCGCAGACGTGCCGGTCATCTTTGATAAAAGTTTAGAGCAAAGCTTTAAGCTTGATATCGAAATTGTTCCAACGCTCATTGTCATGCGAGACGGTGAGGAGTCGTCCAGAATATTCGGATGGGACAAGACAGCTTGGTCGGCCATGCTTGGGCTAGAATTTGGTACAAACCTACCTGAGTTTAGACCTGGTTGCGGTTCGATGACCCATGATCCCGGACGCCAAGCCCAGCTGGCTGCTCTGTTCGCTCCAGAGCGGCTCAGTTCAAGACGCCTAACCTTTGACCACTCGGATGAGCTTGAGGTTGGATATGATCTGGGCTGGAGTGATGGGTTGCCCGTGGTTCCTCCGACGCCCGAGCGTGTCATGCGAATGCTGGAGGGCACGCATCGGGAACCGGGGGAGATCATAGGTCGAGTACCTCCAGATTATGCAGTCTGCACTGTAGAAAAAATTGCGATCAATGCGGTCTTGGCGGGATGTCTTCCGGAATATTTGCCTGTGGTTATCACTGCGGTTGAAGCGGTTTTAGAAGATCAGTTCTGCATGCATGGTCTTTTAGCAACGACCTATTTTTCTGGCCCCCTCTTAATAGTCAACGGGCCTGTTTCACGATCGATTGGAATGAATTCTGGCGGAAATGCATTGGGGCAGGGCAATCGTGCGAATGCAACCATCGGCAGGGCCTTGCAGTTACTGATTCGAAACGTCGGGGGCGGAAAGCCTGGGGGCGTTGATCGCGCGGCATTGGGTAACCCCGGAAAGTATACTTTTTGCTTTGCCGAGGATGAAGTGAATTCGTGCTGGGAATCTTTAGCAGTAGAACGAGGCTTTTCTAAAGAAACGTCGACGGTAACGGTCTTTGCTGCTGATGGTATGCAAGGGCTGGTTGATCAGAAATCGAGAACGCCGGAGTCGCTCGGTCGGTCCATGGCTAGCGGGCTGCGGGTCATCGGTCATCCTAAAATGGTTATGGGCTCTGATGCATTTTTGGTCGTCTCCCCAGAGCATGAACGCGTTTTCAGAGAGGCTGGGTGGTCCAAGCAGGACCTTAAATCATTCTTGCTGGACTTACTGATGATTCCGGGCGAAGAGCTGATTCAGGGCGCAGATGGGATTGCTGAAGGAGTCCCTGTTGGATTAAGCAACAAGACCTTGTGTAAATTTAGACCGGAAGGCCTCAATATTGTCCGTGCCGGGGGCAGAGCCGGTCTGTTCTCAGCAATTATTGCTGGATGGGGTGTCAGTGGTAGTATGGGAAGCGTACCAGTAACCCGAGAAATTGTTTTAGGATAAGGAAAGACTGCGATGGAACTACTTGACCCAACTTCTGAATTACAACCGGAAGGGCGCCAGCCATTACCCAGACTCAACCATTTGGCTGGAAAGACGATCGGGTTGTTAGATATCTCGAAGCCGCGAGGTGATGTCTTTATCGATCGGATCGAAGATTTATTGCTCCAGCATGGAGCAAAGACCAAACGGTTTAAAAAACCGACCTTTACCCGCGTTGCGCCGGATGCACTCCGCCAAGAGATCGCGGGTTCCTGTGATGCAGTTTTAGAGGCGCTGGCAGACTGAGGCTCTTGTACGTCGTGCAGTTTGCATGACATTTTAGATTTAGACCGTAGAGGGCTCCCCGGTGCCTTTGTTGCAACGGTAGAATTTGAGCAGGCAGCCCAAGCCCAAGGCGATTCTTTGGGCTTTCATCCATATCAACTATTTGTTGAACACCCGATTCAGGATCGAACCGATGATGAAGTCCGGCAGATTGCAGAAACTGTTTTCCCCCAAGTCATCAATGCACTTTCGAACGCATGAAAAACTTGAGTCCCCTGAGCTTAGAAAGGGGTTCGGCAAAAGAAAGTGGGTAGTGCGTGATCGCACTTTTTAGACAACGCTCACCGATCTGTACAGATGGTTAATAAATCTCTAGCGAACCGCGTCACGATCGTTATTTTGTTGGTGATCGTGGGAATTACATTGGTTTTCAACTTGGCGCGCGCTTACTTCGACTTCCAAACTGAGTTGAGCGGAAATATTGACCGGCTCAGTCAAGCCGCGACTTACAGCGGCCCCTTAATGGCCGAAGCAATTCATCAAGAGCGCATCGATACGATTTCGCGAATCGCAGACGGTTTGATGCTTCACAAAGCCATCGAAGCCCTGATGGTACAAGATGCCAACGGCAAGGTTTTGTTCGAGAGGGCAGTGCGAGAACCCTTGGTCAAAGCACCCCTTGTGTCCCTCTTTTTACCGGATGCTCCAGTCGAGCAATCCTTTGCTCTTTTCGATGCGCCAGAGGCGCTGGGACATCAAGCGCAAATGAGGGGAAGGCTCCACCTGACGATCAATCATCAGCGTGGCCTTTTGGGCTTTGTGGAACGTTCTCGACAATTGATCTGGATTGCTCTATTTCGAACATTTTTGACTTTGATTGTGTTGGTTATGGGCCTTCGTTATCTGTTGGTCATGCCGCTTCGAAAAGTGGTGTCAGATCTCCAGTCAGTTTCTGATGAGGATTCAGAATTGATTGTTCCAAAGGGGCATCAATCCGATGAAATCGGACTACTGGTTCAGAAAATTAACGAAAGTTTGGGTCGACAACGTCAACAAATGACTGGGATCGAGGGAAACGAGCAGAGACTTAAATCGATTCTAGAAGGTGCCGGAGATGCTTGTATTTTGTTTGCGCAGGGAGAAGGAGAGATTGTCTATGCGAATGGTGCTGCGACTGAACTTCTAGGGTATGGTCATGAGGAATTACTGACACTCAGGGTATTCGATATTAATCCGAGTTTAGACCGGTCGGAGTGGTTTGAGCGTGTTCGAATTGTCTCAAAAATCCGTTCCCATCAGCGGGAATCGATTCTAATTTCAAAAAATGGAGATGAAATTCCCGTCGAGAGTACATCTTCAAGCATAGATTTAGACGGCCGAAGATTACTGCTTTCGTTTATCCGGGATATGAGCGCGCGCAAGCGATTGGAGTTGAATTTAGCCCACGCGCAGAAGTTGACGTCACTCGGAGAGTTGACTGGCGGTGTAGCGCATGACTTCAATAACTTACTCCAGCTTATTCAAGGTGCACTGGATACAGTAAAAGACGCCTCCGACCTCAAAAGTCCTGAGGTCCAAAGCAGTCTGAGGATCGCCGATCGAGCATCCGAGCAAGGGGCTGACCTTGTTGGCCAGCTGCTCGCTTTTTCAAAAAAACAAGACCTTGATCCAAAATTGATCAATCTGTTCGATACCATAAGCCGCAATTTGTCTCTTCTTGAGCAAGCAGCTGGAGAGCGTGTGTCAATCAGTTTTGAATCGAACCTAAAGACTTTATGGACGCGGCTAGATTCCACAGCGCTCAACAGCGCGTTACTCAATCTTGTCGTCAATGCGCAGCATGCGATGCCGCAGGGGCGGCAATCTAAGGCTGATTCTTAGCGCTGCAAGTACCTCAGAGGTGGCGTCCTACCTGCCGAATGAACTCAAGGCCAAACAGGTTGCTCTACTATCTGTCAGTGACGATGGCGAGGGGATGAGCGAAGCTGTTGCGCAGAGGGTCTTTGAGCCTTTCTATACGACAAAAAGCCAGGGCACTGGCATGGGCTTGGCAATGGTCTTTGGATTTGTCGCACAAAGTGGGGGTCACGTCCGAGTAGATAGTCGAGAAGGGGTTGGGACAACTTTCTTTATCTATTTACCTGTTACTGGCGAAGTCGACTTTGCACGGGCAAGCCCAAGAGAAATCGAGGGATCCAATGATCAATCATCCTACGTGGAATCTAGAGGAGCTGTTGGTGCCGCTGCTGCTGCCGGTGGGCGTCATCAGACCACTCTGCCAGACAAAAAGCCGCAGGTGCTTATCGTAGATGATCATGATGATGTCCGGTTCTTAACGAATAATTTCTTAGAAGCGGAAGGCTACTCGACCACGGATGTCGCGAGTCCAGCTGAGGCTTTAGGAGTCCTCGCAGATCAAAACCAGCCTATTGGACTTGTGATCACTGATTTGAAGATGCCTGACCAGCAGGATGGGCTTGATTTCATTGAGCGCTGTCAGCGTGAATATACGGAAGTTGGTTTGGCTGTGATCAGCGGTGATCTGCGAGAATTATCTCGGGCTGGAGGGAACTTGCCCCAAAATGTAGCCGTTCTCTCGAAACCCTTTACGCGCCCTAAGTTGGCTGCGCTGCTTCAGGATTTTACTGAGAATATTGATAAGCCGCTATAATTTGCGAGCTCATTTCTGGCCACAGTCATCGTTGTTATTTCGTATTAAAATTGACCCGTGCTGGGCAGCTAAGCGCCTTGTTTTTGGTGACTTAGCTTAGAGCGTTGCGCTTCGGTCAACGCTTTCAGAGCGCCCAGCGCTTAGGACAGCGGTGCGTCTTCGTGCTTAGCCTGATCCTGGGTGGGTCTTGTCTCAGCCCCGAGCCGGCTGAGAGATGAGCCAGCCATCATATCGAAAGGCCCCGCTGATAGGTCCTCACCTAACAGCGGGGCCCGTGTCGGGCCGCGAAGTCCTCTGAGGCTTTATTTCGGGGCCATTCGAATACCGCTGTCCAGACGGATAACCTCACCATTGATATAACCGCATTCAACGATATAAGCCGCTGTTTGAGCAAACTCCTCTGGCTGACCTAGCCGCTTAGGGAATTGTGTCATCTCGATGAGAGGTTCTCGAACCTGCGGAGGCGCAAATTTCATCATTGGGGTTTCGAAAATTCCTGGCGCGATGGTAGCGATACGAATTCCCGTGCGAGATAGGTCTCTTGCAATCGGCAGGGTCATACCCGCAACGCCGCCCTTACTCGCACTATAAGCCGCTTGACCAATTTGGCCATCAAAAGCGGCAACGGATGCGACGTTAACAATGACGCCGCGCTCTCCATCCTCTGTCTGAACTTCATTTTTCTGCATTGCATCAGCACAGAGTCTCAGGCAATTGAACGTGCCAATTAAATTAACCCTAACAATAAACTCAAAGGTTTTAATGGGCATTGGCCCGTCTTTGCCGAGTGTGCGAGCGGCGGCACCAATACCTGCGCTGTTGATATTGATATGGATCGCACCAAAGGCGCTTAATCCTTTCTCAATCGCTGCGGTTACGGAGGCTTCATCAGCAACATCGCCAGCGGCAAAGGTGGCGTTACTCCCAAGCTCAGTTGCCGTTTTTTCTGCATTTTCTTCGTTCAGGTCAAATAAAATAACCTTGGCGCCCGCATTAATGAAATTCTCGGCAGTTGCCCGGCCAAGCCCTGATGCGCCGCCTGTGACGAAAGCAACTTTATCTTTTAATTGCATTTGATTCCCCTATAGTTAACCCAGAAGAGTATACACGGTTCATTTATGAACCGCTTTATTGGATCGTTTTTTATGTCTTTGACCGTATATTCCAATGTAGACCTGACCCGTCGTAATACGATGGGACTCAATTCACGCGCGCGTTATGCGGCGACCTGTCTAACGCCTCAAGATTTGAATTCCCTCTTTGAAATTGCTCAAAGAGATCAGCTCAAGGTTTTCCCATTGGGTTCCGGGAGCAATCTGCTGTTGCACGATTGGATCGATGGCATAGTCCTCACCAGTATCGATCGAAGCGTCGAGATTGAAGGTGTTCGAGTGACAGCGGGTGCTGGGCTTTCGTGGGACGAGTTAGTGCAAATCACACTCGCGAATAATCTGTTTGGTCTTGAAAATTTGTCGGGCATCCCGGGTACCGTGGGTGCAGCACCCATGCAGAATATTGGCGCCTACGGTGTTGAACTGAGTGAGATGATCATTGGTGTCGAAGTTTTTGACTTTGTAAAAAATGAAACCCGTTATTTCGATCGTGAGGCCTGCCAATTTGGATATCGAACCAGCCATTTTAAAGTTTATCAGGCAGGCCAATACTTCATTACTAAAGTCATTTTAGAGCTCAAACGGCACTTCCAGCCGGTTCTCGCATACTCAGACATTGCTCGATTGCCCAAAACACAAACGGCTTCTGGCCAGTCGCTGCGCAGTGCTGTGCTAGCTATTCGGGCCGGGAAACTGCCTGACTATAACAATACCCCCAATGCGGGTAGTTTCTTCAAAAACCCCTTTGTTACCCAGAAAATGTCTCAGGATCTATCATCCCAGGGGCTACGCACGTATTCGTTCGACGGTCGTTTCAAGGTGTCAGCGGCTGCGCTGATCCAAGCGGCTGGGCTAGTCGGGATTCGATCCGGAGGCGTTCGTGTCTCTCCCAAGCATGCCCTGGTGTTTGAAAATGTAGGAGAGGCGACGCTTGCTGATATCCAAGATTTAGCCGCCCGAGTCCGAGAGGCGGTGCACACACAGTTTGGTGTTCAACTTGAGATGGAGCCACAAGGGTACGTCGTATGAAACGCCGCACCCTCTATTGGCTCAGGTCAAGCAGCCCGCGGGTCATTGCTCGCGCGGTGCCAACGGCTCGGATGAGTCTCATCATATTCTGTCGGTACACAGGGTAATACCGGCTGGGGCGAAGCTGGGGGCACATCCTGCAGAACCGGCCCTTGGGTTACGGGATTGGGAGCAATTCTAGGGTCGTTGGCCGCTGACCCCCAACTCGACGGGGTAACAATTTCCTGAACAACCCTTTCAATGTCCCCACCCAGGTCGGCTGTATCTTTGACTAACGGTACTCTATTTACAGAAGTTTCCTGTCCAGTTGGATACTCACTGGGACGCTCAGCGTCAGTTTGGCTTATATCCGTTTTCGCGGTGGACTCCGTGCCGGTGTCATTCGGTTCCATCTTGGGGATTGCCTCGGTAGCAGAGTTCTCAGTGGCGACCACAGTGCTGGGTTCGTCCTCATGGCGTTGCGGTGGTGCCGTCACGTCGAGAGTTGCCACCGTTTCAGAGCCTGCTTCAGGGCTTGTCGCGCGTGTTCGACGTCTCCGCCCAGTTCGCTCTCGATTACCCCGATGCCTCTTATCGTCGGAGGCCTGGTCCTGCTCTGAAGCCCTATCTGCTTGCGCGGAATCATTGGTCGAAGCTTTCGTAGCGTCCGTCGCTGCGGGCTCGTTTTCCAATTTGGGGTTTCTTCGCCTTCTACGCTGGGCTGGGGCTTTACCGGTTGGGGTACTTTTTTGATGCTTTAGGGATTCCTGTTCTTCCCTGGCACCAACGTCTGGCTTCACGTTTTGCGCCTTTGGCTTTCTAGCTTGTTTCGTGGATTTTGGAGCCTTGTCTTTGGGTTTTTGTTTTTTGGTTTTGGCTTTCTTTCGGCCGAATACCATGGCGATCAGTCGGTCAATTAAAGATTCAGAGGGTCGTGCCGTTTTTCGCCGAGTTTGACGGCGCTTTTGGGTCGCTGGCTTTGAAGCCACCTTGGGGTCTTCTTCTGCCAGAATCTCCGGTGCGGCACTGGGAGCGGGGGGCTCATCACGAACCACGGCAACCGCTGCTGTTTCCTTAACCGAAGGGCGAAGATCAATGCCAGGCTCTGAGGGTTCATCCTCTACGACGGGGGTGATCACGTAGCTAGCTTCACTTTCCTCGACTTCATTGCTTCTTAACCGCTCTACTCTGTAGTGCGGCGTTTGCATCTCGGCACTCGGAACGACGACGACCCGGACATCATTTCGTGCTTCGATATCGGCAATCATCTGGCGCTTCTCGTTCAAGACGAAAGCCGCAACGGCAACGGGAAGAAAAGCTCTGATTTCGGCGCTTGAATCTTTGAGCGCTTCTTCTTGAATTAATCTCAGTAGTGATAGCGCACTCGATTCAATATCTCTGATCGTTCCCAAGCCTTCGCATCGAGGGCAGACAATGTGACTGATTTCCCGTAGGGAAGGTCGAAGCCGCTGCCGGCTCATTTCAAGCAATCCGAATCTTGATATCCGCCCCACCTGGATTTTAGCCCGATCGACTTCAAGCGCTTCTTTCATGCGATTCTCAACTGCGCGCTGATTCTTCGTGGACGACATGTCAATAAAATCAATGACAACTAGGCCGCCGATATCCCGTAGTCGAAGTTGTCTACAAATTTCATCCGCCGCTTCTAAATTGGTGTTGAGCGCAGTTTCCTCGATATCCGAGCCTTTTGTTGCTCGCGCCGAGTTAATATCGATCGATACCAGCGCTTCAGTTGGATCAATGACCACTGAGCCTCCGGAAGGTAACCGAACTTCTCTTTGAAAAGCAGATTCAATCTGCCCTTCGATTTGATACCGGTTGAAGAGGGGAACATCACTGGTGTAGCGTTTGACGCGTGAGCTGAGATGCGGCATTACTTGAGAGACAAAAGATTGCGCCTGTTCTAACGCTTCATCGGTATCGATTAAGATCTCGCCAATGTCATCGCGCATGTAATCTCGTACAGCTCGGGTAATGACGTCACCTTCTTGATAGACCAAAAACGGAGCAGGGCGGTCATTTACAGCAATTTTAATGGCTTCAGCCAATTGCAATAGATACTTCAAGTCCCATTGTAGTTCCTCAGCGGTTCTTCCTACCCCTGCGGTGCGAACGATAGCGCCCATATCTTTTGGGATTTCGAGAGTGGCAAGGGCATCTTTTAGATCATCTCTTTCATCGCCTTCGATTCTTCGGCTAATGCCGCCTGCGCGAGGGTTGTTTGGCATTAACACGAGGTATCGACCTGCCAAGCTATAGAAGGTGGTTAAGGCTGCGCCTTTGGTGCCACGTTCCTCTTTGTCGACCTGGACAATAATTTCTTGACCTTCTTTCAGGACATCACCGATATTGAGGCGACCTTTGTTGTCGCCGCCGCCCTTGGTGAAGTAGGCTCTAGACACTTCTTTGAGTGGAAGAAATCCATGGCGATTGCCGCCGAAATCGACAAACGCAGCCTCGAGGCTAGGCTCGACTCGAGTAATCTTTCCCTTATAAATATTTGATTTCTTTTGGTCTCTTGCCAGACTCTCGATATCTAGATCATAGAGTTTTTGGCCATCGACAAGGGCAACACGCAACTCTTCAGTGTGTGTTGCATTGATTAACATTCTTTTCATAACGATACCTTTAAAAGCGACTTACGACGCCTAGGTATCGGCAAACCAACTGATGTGCCCAGCTTTATGTCATTCAGGCCTCGGATAACCGAGTCTATCAGGCCTCTTTCTAGAGAAGCATTATTCTATGGTGCGTCTAGTGTTCTTGTGCACATTCCCCAGCGACTATTTTGAGGAGATGATCTGATGTGCATGATAGGCCTCGATTAAGAAAGGCGCTTCACTTTGTCCCAAGAGACTCACTGTGTAATTCGATTTGGCGATACGTTCTAGTGTTCGCTCATCATTTATGGCCAATCCACTGGCCTGTTTGCGTTGGGTTAGGAGACCTAATGACTCAACCACCAACATGTTCTTGCCAAAACACAACGTGTTTGACGGGTTTATAGCTCAAATTAAACTGAGCGGTTCAGACGAAACTCTTTTCATCAATGCAGTCTCAGCGAAACCACGTTAAACTCTTTTTTCGTCTCTTCTCGACTTTTTTGATGTCGACGGGCGGAGCATAGCAGTTAAAGCAAGCGGATACAGCAAAAAAATGTCCCCCGACCAAGACCTTATAAAGCATGAACCTGCTCGAATGATTCAGGTCGAGGAGGACCGTATTGGTCAGCGCATTGATAATTTCCTGATGCTGGAGCTGAAAGGAGTTCCTAAAAGTCGGGTTTATCAAATGATTCGAAAAGGAGAAGTCAGGGTCAATAAAGGACGTAAGAAGCCTGATTACAAGCTCCAAAGTCGCGATTTGATACGAGTGCCGCCGATCAGGCGCGTTACCGATAACGAGACCTACGATTATCGCTTTATTACAATTTTGGAGCACATCTTTTTTGAAAATGATGAATTTCTTGCCATTAATAAGCCCCCAGGGCTTGCGGTCCACGGCGGCACCGGACTCCAGGCTGGCTTGATTGAGGCGTTGCGATCTCATCGAACCAAAGCGCCTTATCTAGAGCTCGCACATCGACTCGACCGTGACACGTCTGGATTGATCATTATTGCTAAGAAGCGTTCATTTCTTAGGCGATTTCAGGCTGCGCTGCGTTCCAGGCTCCATCTTGAGAAAAATTATGATGTTGTTGTCCATGGTCAATGGCCCAAAGAAGTAAAGAGCGTCGTCTTCCCAATTCAAAAAGTCGAGCTTCGCAGTGGAGAACGCCTCTCGAGAGTCAGTGAAAGCGGGAAGCCAAGTCAAACCCGATTCACGATCAAGGGTCACAGTCGTGAAGCGACTTGGCTGAGCGCACGTTTGGTGACGGGACGTATGCACCAAATTCGCCTTCATGCCGCCGAGATGGGGCATCCGGTTGTGGGGGACATGAAATATGGCGATGAGTCAAAAGATTCCGCCTTGGCCACCCCGCGAATGATGTTGCACGCAACATCCATGAGCTTGAACAGTGACCCTCATGCCAAGATGGACAGCCAGCTCCCCGAGATTACCCTCAACGCACCGGTTGAAGCGATCATGGCGAATTTTATCGAGCAGCATTTCGGGCCTGTTTGAAACTTCAGGCTAACTTAAAGAGGCGCTTTGCCCTTGTCCATAGAGAGAGCTTCTAAAGAGAGCTTTTAGAAAGAGCCTTTAGAGAGAGCTTCTAACGCGCTGTTAGAAGGAGTTCCCAGAAGGAACCATTATAGCGTATTACTGACATATGATGCCCTTACTGGGCGAGGGGCATTGATGTTTGCTGAGGCAACGGCGGAGCAGTGCCGGTGACGATCTGCTGCATAATTTCCAAAGACTATGGCCGCAATAGGTGATAGAGGTGGTGGGCCTTTGGAAGTTATTTAGATCACTGGCTTCCCAAGATTCCAGTATAAATCTCTGATAGTAGACATTATTACTATTATATTGAGGCCGTTATCCTTTAGATTTAAGGCAGTCTAGTCAGCTCAGCTCTGACGAGGTTTTATAGGAAAGTTCAAACCCGAGTTGATCGAGAAGGTCCAATAGCTTGATTGCCGGGAAACCATACAATGCGTTGACATCAGGAGTATCGATCTGCTGAATCAACCTTAACCCTGCGCTCTCCAGCAACAGACTACCTGCGGAATGATAGGGCTGATCAGCGTCGACGTATCGTTCGATTTGAGCATCATTTAGAGATCTGAATTTAATCCGACTTTGTACCACGCTTTCGCTTAAAACGACGCTGGATTGCGCCACTACAACACTCGTGTAGAAGCTCACCCACTGATTAGAAACCTTGCGTAATTGATCGACTGCACGGTCTCTTTTCCCCGGTTTATGCAAGGTTTGACCCGAAGCGGAGGTACAGACCTGATCCGAACCAATGACTAAAGGAGGGAGCGCGCAGGGATTGGATATGCTGACATCAATACTCAGGGCTTTGCCCCGACCGTTTTCAAGTGCTCGTGTAGCAGGGTCTAGCGATAAGTCTTCTGATTCGGCGAACTGCGGCGCGATTGACCTAAAGGGCAGCTTCAATTTCCTAAAAATTGTGCCTCGAGCAGTTGAGGTCGATGCTAAGATCAGTTCGGGGTGGTTTTCGGGTGGCTTGAGCACGGATTGACCTCCACAAGAATGTTTTGACAGCTCAGCTTGAGATGCCTAAGATGCGCCCCTTATGTTAGCAGAGCCGTTGCCAAAGCGAATTCGTTACACTCGTATGGCCCAGGATCAAGGGCGTATCGCGGGTGTAATCGGTAGTCAATTGTTAGAACGTTTGGCAGCAGCGCTTCTCGACAACGGGCTCTCTGAGACGGTTCCTTTGCCAGATATATCCGTTGCGTTGCTGTTCGAAAGTAACGGTGTTGATTGCGCCAAGGCCCTGGGTGGTGCGAGCTTTGATTTTTGTTGGTGTTGTCAGCGATGTTTGGACGCCGTGGCACTAACGATATCGATTGACGTTGATGTTGTGTTATCTCATCAGCCCAAGGTGATCGAGCGAATCGACTTCGATCAAGACAGTTTGCTCCTAGAAGGAGAATTTGTGAGTGTCGCTGAGCTGATTGAAGACCAGTTACTCTTGGCGCTACCGATGTCACCTAAACATTTAGAGTGCGAGGGGTTCGGGTTGAAGGCAAGCACGCAAATTGATGAGGATAAAGAACGTTCAACGCTCGCCGAGAGCGAAACGGAGATTGAAGAGGGGCGGCAGCGCCCGTTCGCAGATTTAAAAGCAATGACTCAAAAGGTCGATTAGGAGTACGTTATGGCGGTACAGCAAAATAAAGTATCCCGTTCAAAGCGCGGTATGCGTAGAGCACACGATAGCTTGAAAGGGCCAGCACTTTCAGAAGATCCAACGACTGGCGAAACACACCGTCGCCACCATGTGACTGCAGACGGTTTTTATCGTGGTAAAAAAGTTGTGAGTGTAGAAACCGAAGAAGATTAGGATCAAGGGCATTTAGAATGTCCTGTCTAAATTTAAAGGTATCCATACCGTCATGACCACCGCTTTCCTTTTCCCCGGACAAGGGTCTCAATTTCTCGGCATGCTCAATGAGAGCGGCTTTGAGGTACGTGAGTCCTTCGAAGAGGCTTCAGAAGCTCTGGGATACGACCTTTGGTCATTGACCCAGAATGGACCTGAAGACCAATTGAATCAAACCGAATTCACACAGCCCGCATTATTGACCGCGAGCATCGCTCTCTGGCGATTGTGGGTCAATGAAGGAGGGTCTGCTGATTTTGTTGCTGGACATAGCCTTGGGGAATATAGCGCGCTGGTGGCAAGCGGTGCGCTGTCTTTGACTGATGGGGTAAGCATTGTCCAGCGTCGTGGTCAACTCATGCAGGCAGCTGTACCCATTGGTCGGGGCGGCATGGCTGCAGTGATGGGCCTTGATAATGCTGCCATCGATAGCGCCTGTCAGCGTGCAAGTGAATGGGTCTCTGAGGGGTCGGTTCAACCTGCTAATCTCAATGCGCCTGGACAGGTCGTCATTTCCGGAACCTTAGAAGCGCTTCAAAAAGCGTCTGAATTGTGCACGGAGGCGGGTGCCAGAAGAGTGGTGCCATTAAATGTCAGTGCTCCCTTTCACAGCGCCCTGATGGAGCCTGCAGCGCAATCGCTTTCCGAGACCTTGAATTCCATCACGCTTTCGGCGCCTCGTATTCCGATCGTTCAGAACGTTCTTGCTGCAACCGAGAGTAATGTCGAAATAATTAAGGAAAATCTCGTCACACAACTTTATAGTGCGGTCCGTTGGAGCGAGTCTATCGAGTATCTAAAGCGGGCGGGGGTTGATCAGGTGGTCGAATGCGGTCCAGGAAAAGTCTTGGTCGGCCTTAACCAGCGAATTGATCGAGAAATTAAAGTGTTTAACCTCGATTCATCGTCCAGTCTTTTAGATCTTAAGGCTCTCAACGAATGAATCAGATTGCTTTGGTTACAGGGGCTAGTCGAGGCATTGGGCAAGCGATTGCGCAAACAATGGTCCGTAATGGGTACCGAGTGCTTGGCACAGCGACTTCAGCCCCGGGTGCTGAGCAAATTTCCATGGAACTAGGTGATCAGGGGAAAGGATACTGTCTTGATCTCGCTGATCGAGATGCGATCGACGCTTTTATTATCGAATTAAAAGCCGACGGTGAATCACCCTCTGTGCTCGTCAACAACGCCGGAATTACCAGGGACAATCTTGCACTCCGAATGAAGTCAGAAGAGTGGGATGGCGTGATCGGGACCAATCTAACCGGCGTTTTCTACCTTACTCAAAGCTTGCTGCGCGGTATGATGAAAGCAAAATTTGGCAGGATTATTAATATCAGTTCGGTTGTAGGGAGGATGGGTAATCCTGGTCAGGCAAATTACGCCGCCGCCAAAGCGGGTCTAGAAGGAATGAGCAGAGCCCTGGCGGCTGAAATCGCCAGCCGCAACATTACTGTTAACGTCGTTGCGCCAGGATTTATTGAGACCGATATGACCCGTGCATTGTCCGAGGATCAAGCGGCAGCCATGTTATCGAGAGTCCCAGCTGGTCGATTAGGGCAAGCCGATGAGGTTGCAAAATTGGTCGGCTTTTTGGCGAGCGATGCTGCAAGTTATGTTACCGGCGAAACCATTCACATCAACGGCGGTTTGTTCATGTCTTGACATCTGCGTCATTGCAGATTCGATCATGACCAATTAACACTTTAAAGCCTATTATTGATTTATTAAACTAACGCGGCATTGCTGCATAAATCTAGGAGAAAACCCAAGCATGAGCACAATCGTAGAAAGAGTCACAAAGCTAGTGTGTGAGCAACTCGGCGTAAAAGAGAACGAGGTAACCTTTGAAGCATCTTTTGTGGAAGACCTTGGCGCAGATTCCCTTGATACTGTTGAGCTCGTGATGGCGCTTGAAGAGGAGTTTGAAACCGAAATTCCCGACGAGGAAGCGGAAAAGATAACAACGGTCAAAGAGGCTGTTGATTATATTGAAGCGCATACCTAATCTCCTTTTGATCGTTCTGCATTGCGCAAGCGGTTCCTCGCGCGATGCAGTCCATCAAGTTTTAATCATTCCCTACTCAACTGACTGAGAGCAGAACATGACCCGACGTGTCGTCGTGACCGGCCTTGGTATGCTCAGTCCTCTGGGTGTTGACACTGAGACCAGCTGGGCTTCAGC
>MDTB01035752.1_pt1 | contig 29988 bp, 31 predicted proteins | sample 811161 | NCBI WGS metagenome assembly MDTB01 (sample SAMN05326650, study PRJNA326480) | marine metagenome | isolation source: seawater | place: Mediterranean Sea | collected 2009 | reverse complement strand
GCGATTGCAATACGAGTCGTGGCAGAGATAGCTGCCGCCGCGCATCGCACGGGCTTCAGCCCGCTCGTCCCACCAGTCGGAGGTCCACTCCCAGACGTTTCCGGCGACGTCGACAAGCCCAAACCCATTCGGCTCGAAGCTCCCGACCGGTGACGTACCCAACCAGCCGTCGACGAGTGCATTCTGGGTGGGGAACGTGCCCTGCCAGATGTTACAGCGGTGTTCGCCACTGGGTGTCAGTTCGTCGCCCCAGGCGTAGCGGGCCTGGTCGAGGCCACCGCGGGCGGCCTTCTCCCACTCGGCCTCGGTCGGGAGGCGGCCCCCCACCCACTCGGAATAGGCCTGGGCCTCGAACCAGTTGACGTGCACCACGGGATGGTCGCCGAGGCCGTCGATATCGGAGTGCGGACCGGCCGGATGGCGCCAGTCGGCACCCTCGACCGCTCGCCACCACTCGGCCCCCGCAACACCACGGGTCGATGGAAAATCATCAGGCAACAGGCCGGCGAAGACGAAGGTCCATCCGTCGGATTCGGCCAGGGTGACGAGGCCGGTGGCTTCGACGAATTTTGCGAATTCGGCGTTGGTTACGGTTGCCCCACCGATGGCGAATGCCGGCACGTCGACGCTGCGAACCGGGCCCTCCCGATCGGAGGGGAAGCGGTCATCGTCGGTCCCCATCCGGAACGATCCCGCCGGGATCTCGACCACATCGGAAGCGGGCACGGACGCGAACGAACCGTCCGTGGGTGACGGACGGTTCGTCGTGGGGGATCTTGGCTCGCGCTGGGGCGAACAACAGGGCGAGTTCACTCGCCCATCCTGACTCGGGTCAGGAAGCCCGCGCCATTGCGGAACGGGCCCGCTCTTCGGCCACACGCTTACGACCGATGATCGGTGTGGTTGGAGGGAAGCCGGCGTCGGACCGCTCTGACTCAGACTCACCACCCCAGAAGCCCAATTCTCGGTTGGTACGTGCGTAGGTCTGGCACATCTCTAGGGCTTCGCAGCCTTCGCAGATGGCCCTAGCCTTCGCCTCTCGGCGTACACGAGCTTCCGGTCGCTCTGCAAACGGAGCGAAGAACAACTCGCTCTTGCCGGTGCACTTAGCCACCTCCATCCAGCCGGTGGGGCCGACGGGACCAGTGACTTCGGTTTCGATGATGTCGAGCATGGGGGGCCTCACTTCTCTGAGGACCGCCACTCCACCACTCGGCGAAGCGCTTGGTTCCTCGATAAGCACTACGGAGAATCTACGGAAAACCGATGCACTGGTGAAGGGCTCGGCGATGATTGTTAGCGCTAACTAACATCTATTCGAGAGATAGCGCTGCATATTCATAGCGCTTGGACGGATAGTGAAGACCTGAACTACTCAGATGGAAACCCACCGGCACCCTCGGGCCACCTGTTGCGCGTGTCAGCACACTTGCCAGATCACGACCGACTGCGGAAGATCGTCTTGGTCGTCGAACGATTCCGGCGCCGTGCGTTTGTGCAACTACCAGCGACAGGCTGCCTCGTTATCGGCAGCGGCCGGTTCTAGCTCGGCCCAGACCTCGTTGCGACAGGTGATGGCCACTCAACCACCCGACCGCACCACTCGCAGCACCTCCATAAACGCTTCGGGTCGAACGTGGCCGTGCGTGAAGACTCCGGTCGCGATCACTGCATCAACGCACCCGTCCTCGAGCAGGAGTTCGGTGAGCGATGCCTGCACCAGCCGCTCGTAGTGGGCCGTCTCGGCAGCAACGGCGAGCATTCCGGCCGACAGGGCGGCGCCAACGAGCGTGCCGTCCCAACCGGTGGCGGCAAGTTCGGCACCGACTCGACCGGTGCCGCATCTGGCGTCGAGCACCGTCGACAGCTTGCCGAGCGCAAGCAGCTGCTCGACCGCCTTCGCCGGGCCGATCCATTCCCACCCGTTATGGTCAGCGTCGTACTGGGTGGCCCAGCGATCATAGCGATCGGCTAGCTGCTGGTTGTCGCCCGAAACGAAGACCCACTCAAGCTTGTCGTCGTTCACGAGGCGACGACGCCGTCGTCGTGCAACGACCCGATCTCGGCAGCACTGAGACCGAGTACTTCGGCGAGGATGGCCTCGGTGTGCTCCCCCAGGCGAGGTGCAGGGGTCGGCTCGACCGGGAGCTTGCCGTCGAACGCAACGGGCGAACCGGGCGTGAGATAGGTGCCGATGTTCGGCTGGTCGACGTTTCGGAAGAGTTCGCTCTCGATCGAGACCCGCGGGTCGTCGTCAACGAGCTCTCTGAAGGTCTGGTAGCGCCCCCAGCAGACCCCGAGGTCATCGAAGCGAGCAGCGACCTCATCGATGCCGTGAGCAGCGATCCACGGAGCGATCGCAGCAGTGATCGCCTCCCGGTGCACGAAGCGTTCGCCCTCATCTCGGAAACTGACCCCGTGCTCGGCCTCGATCTCTGCGACGGCCTCCGTGGCGTTCGTTGCCTCGAGGAGACCCGACCACTGCTTCGGGGAGATGCCGACCGCGTATACGACGACACCGTCGGCGGTGGTGAAGGTGGTGCCGTACGCACCATAGAGATCGTTGCCGAACCGCTCACGTTCGTTGCCGTTGATCTGGGCCTCGGCGACATGGCCGAGCGCGCTGACGGCGACGAAGGCGACGTCGGACAGCGCGAGCGACATCGATGACCCCTCCCCCGTCCGGGTTCGGTGGCGATCGGCGGCGAGCATGCCGAGGGCTGCGGTCTGACCACAGATGAGATCCCATGCGGGCATCACGTGGTTGATCGGCTCGTGCTCGCCGGCCGGGCCGGTCGCCGTCGGGTACCCCACCGCACAATTCACCGTGTAGTCGAGGGCGGTGGAGCCGTCTCGGTTGCCGGTGATGGCGAGCATCACCAGATCCGGTCGTTGCGCCGACAGCGCCTCGTGAGACATCCAGCCGCGGGCCGGAAAGTTGGTGAGGACGTTGCCTGCGTCTGTAACGAGGCCCGAGAGCAGTTCCTTCGCCCGATCGCTGCGAAGGTCAACGGCGATCGAGCGCTTCCCCTTGTTCAGGCCGGCCCAATAGATCGATTCGCCAGCGTCGGTCAGCGGCCAACGCCGATAGTCGATCCCACCGCCGATCTGATCGAAACGGATGACATCAGCACCAAGCTGAGCGAGGGTCATGCCTCCTGATGGGGCGGCGACGAAGGCCGACCCCTCGATCAAACGGAAACCATCGAGCGGGGGTGATTGCACGGACTGATCCTCTCCCACCGCGCCACTGCGGTTCAAGATCCTGCACCCGACACCCGCTCGCGCTACGTCAGCCGGGTCGCTCCCCGAAGCGTTCAGCCGATCCAGTTGATCGACTGGATTTCGCTGTAGGCCTCGATCCCCCACTTGCCGCGGTCGCGACCGACACCCGACATCTTGAAACCGCCGAACGGGGCCTCCATGTGGGGCTGGATGACGTTGAGACCGACGTTGCCCGACTCGAGTTGCTGCCCGATCCCGTACGCACGGTTCGTGTCGCCACAGAAGACATAGCTGAACAGGCCGTAGTCGGAGTCGTTGGCCAGGGCAACGGCGTGGTTGTCGTCCTCATAGGGCATCACCACGATCACCGGGCCGAACGCCTCCTCCCGCACCACATGCATGTCGGGGGTGCAGTCGGCGAGCAGTGTGGGGGCGATGTAGTAACCGTCGAGTTCAGGACGTTCGCCGCCGACGACGAGGGTGGCGCCGGCGTCGGTGCCGCTCTTGATGAACGCCTCGACGCGATCGCGGTGAAGTTCGGTGATGACCGGGCCGACGATCGTGCCATCGGCGTTGGGATCGCCGACCGGCATGAACCCGGCGAACGTCTTGAGGGTCTCGACCAGCTGGTCGTAGATGTCCTTGTGGGCGATCACGCGGGTCGGTGCCGTGCAGATCTGGCCGCTGTGGAAGCCCCACACGGTGGCGATCGCCTGAGCGGCGACGCCAATGTCGGCATCCTCGGTGACGATCGCAGCACCCTTGCCACCGAGTTCCATGAGAAGCCGCTTCATGGTCTTGCCGCCGTTCTCCATAATCTTGGTGCCGACACCGGTGGAGCCGGTGAACGAGATCATGTCGACGTTGCTGGTGTCGACGAGCGCAGCCGGGACCTCCGGGCCGGCGCCGTTCACGATGTTGACCACGCCAGGCGGGAAGCCAGCGGCGTCGATCGCCTCACCGAGCAGGAAGATGCCGAGCGGATCCTGCGGCGCCGGCTTGATGACAATGGTGCAGCCGGCGGCGAGCGCTGGCGCAATCTTGCCGGCCACGTTGGTGATCGGGAAGTTGTAGGGGGTGATACAGGCGACGACACCAACCGGCTGGTGCTTCACCCGGGCCGACATGAGTCCGGCCGGGCCCAGCGGTCCCTTGGCGACAGGGACGGGAGCGAGGCTTTCGTCAAGATCGATGGGATTCGAGTAGTAGCGGAAACGGTCGACCGCGGGACCACCGACCTGCAGCGTCTCGGTGATCTTCTTGAGCGCACCCGTCTCGGCCTGCACCGTGGGCACCCAATCCGCCGAACGTTTCGCGACCTCATCTGCGAGACGCCCGATCGCGGCACACCGCTCGGTGGGCGACGTGTTCTTCCAGGCGACGGACGCCGCTTTGGCTGCCGCTGCGGCATCCTCGGCCTGCTGAACGCTCGCCTCCGGTGCGCGACCGACAACCTTCGTGGTGGCTGGATCGATGACGTCGTAGGTACCAGTGGCCGGCTCGACCCATTCACCGTTGATCAGTAGATGCCAGTTCTTATCGACGTCGATCGCGCTCATGGGTGCAGACGATACGTCAGGTCGTCGTTGCCGCCGAATCCTTCGCCGAACTAGGGGCTAACGCACCACCGTTGTCAGTTGTTAACGTTGGCTCACGAGATCCCCCTTGAGGAGAAGCCATGTCAGACGCCGTCATCGTGTCCACGTCCCGTACCCCGATCGGTAGGGCCAACAAGGGTTCGCTGGTCGACGCCCGTCCCGACGACATGTCGGCCCACACCCTGAGCGACGTGCTCAGCAAGGTCGACATGGACCCCAACGAGGTCGAAGACGTCATCTGGGGTATCGGCCAGCCCGGCGGTGAGGGTGGCTACAACATCGCCCGCGTGATCTCCGCCCAGCAGGGCCTCGACCTTCCTGGCGTCACCGTCAACCGCTACTGCTCGTCGTCGCTGCAGACCATCCGCATGGCCGCCCACGCGATCATGGCTGGTGAGGGCGACTGCTTCGCCGCCGGTGGTGTCGAAACCGTCAGCCGCTACATGCACGGCGCCGCCGACACCGGCCCGCACAACGGGATCTTCGCCGATGCCGAGACCCGCACGAAGGAGCGTTCCGCCGGCGGAAACGATGGGTGGCAGCCGCCCGCCGGCGTGCCCGACATCTACATCGCGATGGGCCAGACTGCCGAGAACGTGGTGCAGCACACCGGCATCAGCCGTGAGCGTCAGGACGAGTGGGGTGTTTCGTCGCAGAACCGCGCCGAGGCCGCCCTCGCCCGCGGGTTCTTCGAGCGTGAAATCACCCCCTACACCCTTCCCGACGGCACCGTGGTGTCGCAGGACGACGGTATCCGCCCCGGCACCACCCTAGAGAAGGTCTCGACCCTCGCCCCGGTGTTCCGTCCCGACGGCACCGTCACCGCCGGCAACGCCTGCCCGCTCAACGATGGTGCTGCCGCCGTGCTCGTGATGAGCGCCGGCAAGGCTAAGGCGATGGGTCTCGACCCGATCGCTCGCATCGTGTCCAGCGGCGTCTCGGCCCTCAACCCCGAAATCATGGGCCTCGGCCCGATAGATGCCTGCAAGCAGGCGATGGCCCGAGCCGGCATGAGCATCGGCGACATCGATCACGTCGAGATCAACGAAGCCTTCGCCGTCCAGGTCCTCGGCTCAGCCGACGAACTTGGCATCAACCTCGACAGGCTCAACCCCAACGGCGGTGCGATCGCTCTCGGCCACCCCTTCGGTATGACCGGTGCCCGCATCATGACTACCCTGCTCAACGGCATGGAGGATTCCGGCGCCACCATCGGCATGGAGTCGATGTGCGTCGGTGGCGGCCAGGGCATGGCGATGATCGTCGAGCGCCTCAACTAGCCGACGCGCTCCCGACCACCTGTTTCCGGGAACGGCTCGGGCTTCGGCCCGGGCCGTTTCGTGTTGCGGCTCCGCTCGATCCGTGAGCCGGGGCACGCTGGGGCCTCGAACGAGCGTATCGAAAGGACCTGTAAGTGAGCCTCAGCCGAGCGCCGCTATGACGTCATCGGGGGCCTGAACGAGCTCAATCAACACGCCCTCCCCCGATAGCGGGAACTCGTCGTTGCCCTTGGGGTGAACGAACACGATGTCGTGACCGGCCGCACCGGGGCGAATACCGCCCGGCGTGAAGCGCATGCCGTGCTCGGTGAGCCACTGGACGGCCGCGGGCAAATCGTCGACCCACAGGCCGACATGGTTGAGCGATGGATCGTGCACCTTCGGGCGCGACTCTGGGTCGAGCGGCTGCATCAGATCGATCTCGACTGCGTGCGCCCCGGAACCGAGCCGTAGGACGTCCTCCTGCACGTTCTCGGACTCACTCGCGTACTCGCCGACCTTTTCGACGCCAAGCGTGTCGACCCACAGGCGACTCAGCCCACCGAGGTCGAGACCGCCGATGGCGATCTGCTGAAGGCCGAGGACTCGAAAGGGACGTTCGGTACTCATGGCGCCGAACGCTACTGGTCGACAGGGCCCCCGAACCAAAGTCGCCCAGCAGCGCTCAGGTCGACGGGGGTCGGATACTCGACGCCGTGCTGGGGGTGATCGCTCCCCCAACTCAGGCGGTCGGCGCCAAACCATCGCATCGCCGTGTCGATGGACACCGGCGATGTCGCAGTGACGGTCGGGCACAGGTTCGCCTGCGCAGCCAGCACGGCGAGCTGCTCATCGTCAGCGGCAAACGCGACATGGTCGACAGCGAACTCGGTGTCGGGGAACGCTGAAGCGAGTTCAACGAGCGCCGAGATCTCGTCGGGCAGGACACATACGCTCGGACAGACCCGACGTTCGACGCATCTCGCCACGAGCGCCCGGCCAACATCACCGGCGAGCCAGGGTTGAGGCGATCGAATCGAGAACAATCGCAGCCCGTCGATCCCTGCATCAGTGAGAGTGTCGAGGGCGGCAATTGGGTCGGGACCGAAGGGATCGACGGCACCGACGAGCGCCACGCCGGAGCGCGCATTCGACAAGAGGTAGGAGCAGTCGTAGCTGTGAACGGCAATCGCCTGGACGAGCACGGCTCGTTCGACGCCAGCCGTGTGAACCCGCTCGAGCACGGCATCGGCAGCCGGGTTGACCCGCTCCCACCAGGCACCGCTCGGCGCAAGATGGGCCTCCACCTGCACCGACGAGACGTCGACAACGTGGAGGTGCGCGTCGATCACGTCAGCTCACGTCGACCAACGCGGCGAGCACGCACAACACAAAAGCGGATGCCGAACTCACCGTGCGAACATCGTGCCAGCGGTTCCACGGACGTTCGAACGCAGCGCGGGCCGCATCGACCTCGACGCTGGTCGCCCCGCTGGCGCCAAAGGCTTCGAGTTGGTCGTTGAGCGGAATGTTGCAAACCGCCGTGGTGACGACCGTCGTCGTGGGGTATAGCACGAACGCGATGGCGAGCACCCCGGCTTGGGCGTTGGCGTCGTCGACGAACGAAACAACCGTCGCTACGGCGATCGCCACGGTCGCGCCGAGAAAGACCAGGAAGAAGGCTGGGTTCAAAATCGCCCGGTTGATCGACTGCATCGTCTCGACATAGACGTGCGACGAGGTTCGGCTTGTTCCCGGGATGACAGAGACCCGCCACCCGCAGAGCAAGCAGGCCGACAGCCCGGCGAGGATTGTTGCGGCGGCGAGGCTGATCGTGTCCATCGGGCTCCCTTGCGATTCACCTTCGAGCGTAGGACAGATCGATCAAGCGAGGAGCACGGTTCCGCCGTTTCGGCCCGGCCCTGCCGACCTCCTAGAGTCGGGGAATGGAGCCAATCAATCCCCGCCAACTCGACATCCTCGACGGCGAGTTCTACGTCGACGGCGAGGCCTACGCCAAGTACGCCTGGCTCCGGGAAAACGAACCCGTCATGTGGGACGAGACAAACGAACTCTGGGTGGTGACCCGCTACGACGACATCGTCGATATCGAGAAGAAGAAGCACGTCTTCATCAACTCCGACAAGGACAAGGGCGGCTACCGGCCCAACATTCCGGCGGACCGTTCGATCATCGGCACCGACGATCCACTCCACGTCGCCCGCCGCAACCTCGTCTCGCGCCGGTTCACGCCGCGGGCCGTGAGCCAGTGGGACGATGAAGTTCGCGACACCGTCGACGCCCTCCTCGATCCCGTGCTCGAGCGGGGTCGAGGCGAGATTGTGGCCGAACTCGCCGCTCCCCTCCCCGCCCAGATGATCGGCCTCCTGCTCGGCTTTCCGACCGAGATGTGGCCGAAGCTCCAGCACTGGTCCGAAACCACGATCGCTCTCGGCGGCGGCCCGCGCTACCACGAAGAGGAGGGCATCATCTCGGCCATGGAGTTCGCCGGTGCCTGCGCCGAGCTCTACGAGACCAAGAAATCCGACATCGTCAACGGCTGCCCGATGGACGACGTGATGACCAAGTGGGTCACGGTCGAGTCCGCGACAGGCGGCGAAGTTGGCGGTGAGGCGTTCGGACTTGACCAGATCATCGCCGACTGCCTGCTGTTGCTCGACGGCGGCGCCGAAACCACCCGCACCGTTATTGCTCGTACCCTGCTCGAACTCGCCGACCGGCCCGACCAGTGGCAGCTCCTTAAGGACGGCGCCGACATCGAGATCGCCACCGAAGAATTCATTCGCTGGGTTACCCCGATCCACAACTTCTGCCGCGCCGCCACCGAAGACGTCGAGCTCCACGGCCGCACCATCCGTAAGGGCCAACAGGTGCTGCTGGCGTACGGCGCTGCGAATCGGGATCCAGCCCATTTCGAGAACCCCGAGACCTTCGACCTCACCCGCACGCCGAACCACCACATCTCGTTCGGCTTCGGCACCCACTTCTGTCTAGGCGCCTCGTTAGCCCGTTTGGAGATCCGCACCTTCTTCGATCGGCTCCGTCAGAGGGTCGACCATCTCGAGCGTCTCACCGACGAGCCCCACATCGAGATGCCGAACGCGTTCGTGTTCGGCCTGAAGGAATCCCACCTTGCCTTCACCTGAATCGTCGCTGCTCGATCACATCCCCGACGACACCTCCCCCGACACCCTGCTGTTCGCCTTCCTCGAATGGGCAGAAGGTCGCGGCCTTGAGCTCTATCCGCACCAGGAGGAAGCGATCATCTCGATTTTCGGTGGCGACAATGTCGTGCTCGCCACACCCACCGGATCCGGGAAGTCGATGGTTGCGTTTGCCGGTGCGTTCGCGATGGTCGCCCTAGGAAAGCGCGCGGTCTACACGGCGCCCATCAAGGCGCTGGTAAGCGAGAAGTTCTTCGAGATGGTCGCTGCGCTCGGGGCCGACAACGTCGGCATGGTCACCGGCGACGCCGCCGTCAACAGCGATGCACCCGTGATCGTCTGCACCGCCGAGATCCTCGCCAACCGATCCCTGCGCGAGGGCGCTGACGTGGACGTCGACCTCGTCGTGATGGATGAGTTCCACTACTACGGCGACCGTGATCGAGGGTGGGCTTGGCAGGTGCCATTGCTCGAACTTCGTCGCCCGAACTTCTTGCTGATGTCGGCCACCCTCGGCGATACCGCCGGGCTCCAGGAAGACCTGAGCCGGCGGACGGCACGCGAGACCGTGCTCGTCTCGGGCGCCGAACGGCCCGTGCCACTCGATTTCGATTACCGCGAGACCACGCTCCTTGAAACGATCAGCGACCTGCTCGACGACGGCAGGCAACCCATCTACATCGTGCACTTCACCCAGAAAGAGGCGAGCTCGCGGGCGCAGAGCCTCACCAGCCTCGACGTACTCTCCAAGGACGAAAAGGAGGCAGTGAAAGCCGCCGTCGGCGGGTTCCGCTTCGACACGCCCGTCGGCAAAGACCTCAAGCGTTTCGTGCTCGCCGGCATCGGGGTGCACCATGCCGGGCTCCTACCGAAGTACCGCCTGCTTGTCGAGAAGCTCGCCCAGCAGGGCCTGCTAAAGCTGATTTGTGGCACCGACACGCTCGGCGTGGGCGTAAACGTCCCGATTCGCACGGTGCTCTTCACCCAGCTCTGCAAGTACGACGGCCGCCGGGTCCGAGTGCTGTCAGTGCGGGAGTTCCAGCAGATCGCCGGACGGGCCGGTCGCCGCGGTTTCGACACCGCCGGCTCGGTAGTCGTGCAGGCCCCCGAACACGTGGTCGAGAACAAAAAGGCCGAGGCCAAGGCCGCTACCGATCTCAAAAAGAAGAAGAAGCTGGTCAAGCGCAAGCCGCCGGAGCGCGGCTACGCCCACTGGGACGGCGACACCCTCGCTCGGCTCAGCGAGGGCCGGCCCGAGACACTCCACAGCAGTTTCGCGGTGAGCCACGCCATGATGCTCAACGTGCTCGATCGACCCGGCGACGGCTGCGCAGCGATGCGCAACCTGCTGGTCGACAACCACGAGACCCGCAAGAACCAGCGCAGCCACATCCGCCGCTCGATCGCCGTCTACCGCTCGCTGATCGAAGCCGAGGTGCTCGAGGCCCTCGACGAACCCGACGAGAAGGGTCGTCCGGTCCGCATCAATCTCGACCTGCAGGACGATTTCCGGCTCAACCAACCACTGTCGCTGTTCGCGCTCGAAGCGATCGACGCCCTCGATCGGGAAGCACCCGACTTCGCCTGGCAGTTGCTGAGTGTCATCGAGTCCGTCCTCGACAACCCGATGGTCATCCTGCTCGCCCAACTCGACAAGGCCAAGGAGACGCTGGTCTCCGAACTCAAGCGCAACGGCGTCGAGTACGAGCAGCGCATGGAGCAACTCGAACAGGTCACCTGGCCCAAACCCGAGGCCGACTTCCTCGCGCCGGCGTTCGAGGTCTTCGCCCGGCATCACCCGTGGGTCGGGCGCGACCGAGTCCAGCCGAAGTCGGTCGTGCGCGACATGCTCGAGCACGCCGAGACATTCAACCAGTACATCGCTCGCTATGGCCTAAAGCGCAGCGAGGGTGCCGTGCTGCGCTACCTCACCGACTGTTACAAGGCCATGGTGCAGACCGTGCCGGTCGACGTCGAGTCCGAGGAGTTCGACGATCTCACCGAGTGGCTCGGCGAGATGATTCGCCGGGTCGATTCGAGTCTGCTCGACGAGTGGGAGAAGCTCCGCAACCCCGACGAGGACGACGCACCGGTGGAAGCTCCCCCACTCGCATCGTTCACCGCCAACAAGCGGGCGTTCACGGTGCTCGTTCGCAACGAGATGTTCCGCGTCGTCACCGAGCTCGCCCACCGCCGCGAGGGCGAGCTCGCTGATGATATGGCGGCGTACTGGGACGAGCACGACCACATCCACATCGATGCCGACGCTCGAGCCGCGCAGTGGTGCGAGATCGACCTCGACACCGGCTTTGCCACCCAGACGATGTGTGACCCGGCCAGGTTCAACGAATGGGTGCTCGATGCCGAGATCGACCTCACCGCCTCCGACGAGGAAGAGCGAGCGGTCGTGATCCCCGTGGCCGTCCGCCGCCGCTGACCGCCCAGACAACACAGACACTGCGGCACGAAAGCTGCAGCGTCACCTTCGACGTGCGGAGCGATGCAGTTGTCGTTGCGCTGCGAAACTAGTGTCGAATCGGTTCTGGGGAAGGGGTCAGACATGGGTTCCATCAAAGGCTATTCGGTGCTCGTGACGGGTGGCGGCAGCGGCATCGGTGAGGCAGCGGCCGCAAAGCTCGCCGCCGACGGAGCCAACGTGATGATCTGCGGACGCACCGAGGAAAAGCTCATCGCCGCAGTCGAACGCATCAAGGCGGACGCCACCGACGGCACGACCGTCGCCCACATGGTCGCCGATGTCACCGATGAGGCATCGATCCAGTCCGTCGTGGCCGCCGCTTCCGAACTGACCGGGCGGCTCGACGGTCTCTTCGCCTGCGCGGGCGGGTCAACGGGTGTCGGCCCCCTCGCCACCAGCGACGTCGAGACGATCCGCTCAACGATGGAGCTCAACTACATCGGCACCTTCTTGTGCATCAAACATGGCGGCACCCAGATGGCCCGCCAGGAGCACGGCGGCTCGATCATTGGCTGCTCGTCGCATGCTGGCTCCGACCCGTTCCGCTGCCTCGGCGCCTATGGGGCCGCGAAAGCCGGGCTCGACCACCTCTGCCGCATCGCCGCCGACGAAATGGGCGAGTTCGGCGTCCGGGTCAACTCCATCCAGCCCGGCATTGTCGGCACCGAACTTATGACACCGATCACCGGTGGCGGCAAGTTGCTCGACGACTACATGCCCTTGATCCCACTCGGCCGCATCGGCGACCCGAGCGACATCGCCGAGATGGTCCGCTTCTTGGTCGGCCCGGAGTCGGCATGGCTCACCGGCCAGAACATCGCTGTCGATGGTGGCCAAAACCTACGCCGAGGCGCCGACTACGGCGAGATGCTCCGAGAGTTCGGGGTCGATCCGATGGCGCCGATCCTGGGCGAGACCGAGAGCTGACTCAGCGCCTCACAGCCTTCACGAGGTCGGGCGGCAACATGAAGGATCCGTCGGTCTCCGGTGCAAATGGGATCTCAGCCAGCACCGCATCAGCTCCGAGCGCGCCGAACAGGTGCGGGAAGTACTCCTGGGTGCCGATGCCGGGCTCCCACACGAGGGCATTCGAGATCAGGTGAGCGTCGACGACGAGTGCGACGAGATCGCGACGACCGGCGTAGAAGCGGTTGGCCGGGGTGAGCGCCTGATGCAAGCCCGAGAGATGGATGAAGCCATCGCGACCGAACTCGGTCGGCAGATAGACGCCAGAGGTGCGGCACGACTCCCACACCTTGCGCTCAGCGAGATGGACAAGGCGGGGCACTGCAATGTCCCAGCCGGTTCGGACCCGTTCGACGAGCGCAGCCCGGTCGGCGTCGGGCAGGAAGGCCGCAACGGCGGCTCGCTCACTCATCGCCGCGAGTTCGACATCGGTCATGCCGAGCAGATCGCGGGCGAGTTCGAACTCACGGCGTGATGTGGTGGTGGTGATCGTTCGGTCGTCGGGGTTGAGGCCGACACGGAAGCCGGCATCGGCGAGCATCCGCACCGGATGTTCGGCAACCGACTGACCGAGACAGGCATTGGAGGTCAAGCACACCTCAAGGTGTGCGTCGGAGGCCCGCAGGGCGGCGGCGGTATCGCCGAGCGCAGTGATGCGACCGTTCTCGACGGTGCAGTCGTCGATGATGCGCCAGCCGTGCCCGATACGGGAAGGCTCACACGTCAGCGCGCTCGCGATCTGGTGCGGACCGTCCATCTCGCCGGCGTGGATCGTCACGCCGAGTCCGGCCTCGGCTGCGCGCTCAACGGCAGGGCGGTGCAGTTCGGCCGGGAAGCCGGGCTCGATACCGGCCACGTCCACCCCAACGACGCGACCATCGGCGGCGATCGCGGCGTCGACAACCTGCATCGAAATGTCGAGCGGCTGGTCGCGCATCATCACCGCAATGGTGCGGGCGTCAAGCCCGGTGGTTCGATGGGCCTCGTCGAGACCGGCGCTGACGGCGGCGATCGCCTCGGCGGGAGCCATCCCGGCGACGGTGTGCAACAGCGGAGCAAACCGGAATTCGGCGTGGATCACCCCGTCGGCTGCAAGATCCTCGACCCCTTCACGTGCGACCCGGCGAAGCGCGTCCGCAGTCTGCAGGCCGGCGTTGACCAGATCGAACCTGGAGAATGCATCGACGAGTTCCATCCCCGGCGTGATGGTCATCCACTCCCCAAGCGCCGCAGCATCGTCGGCCGGTGTGGCAACACCGACCGCGTGACAGAGGTCGAGCACGGTCGAGGGACGGACTCCACCGTCGAGATGATCGTGCAGGACGACGAGCGGCCCATGCGTCACGAGCGACCTACATTCTCGAGCATCTTCTCCAGGCCTGGGTAGCTCTCGATGGGTTCGAGCTTGCGATCGACGTACATCAACGTGCCGGTGATGCAGATGAAAGCAAACATGAAGTTGGTGCCGCTCCGGGCGAGGAAGAACAGGTTGAATCCCGAGTTGTTGAACAGCCAGACATCCCAAATCGCCGAAAGGATCTCGTAGAACACGATCACCCACGAGGCGTTGGCCATCGTCCGGGTGTAGCGGCGGTCGACGAGCAGTTCCTGCGGGAGCCGGACCGCCTTGGGGGTCGCCCAGGAGAGCAGCGGCTTACCAATGAGGATGGTGATGGCCACAGCGATGCCGATCAGGAACTTCGTCGCGAATCCAATGCCGAAGTACAGCGCTTCGGTGCTGATACCGAAATCGATGAGCTCACGGTCGGCGGCGATGGTGACGGCGGCCCGGGCGAGCAGATAGGTCGTGACGCTCGGGAGCCACCAACCGATCGCGAGACCGCGGTTGCGGCGGCCGACCGTCGCCTTGATCGACCAGGCGGTGGCGGCAATCACGGCCCAGATGATGCCGACCGTGTTGAAAAGGACGAAGAACAGCACGACCGGCATCATCTGGTCGAGGTTCGAACCTCCGGTGAGGCCCGTGGGGGTTGGGCGATCGTCGCTCATCGACAAAGAGCGAACCACTCCTCGACGAGGGATGCCTCACCGAAGACCTGCAGCGAGTCGACCGGAGCCCGGCCCAACATGGCAAGCATAAGTTCCGGGCCGGTGCCCTTCACCGCTGCATCACCCTTGGCGTGTTCTTCGGTGATGACGATGCGGTCGTCCTTGACCTTCGCGGTCCACTCGCCGTCACCATCGGTGCGATGGATGTGGAACGACCCTGATGGGCGCTCGGGGCGACGATGCACGAATTCCTCGAAGTGTTCGGCGACGGCATCGGTCGCTTCATCAGTGTCGATCTCGCTCGAGATGCCGGTTATCTGTTCGGCGTCGACGCGGTGTACAAGATTCTCGAGGTGAAGGCGACGATGGAAGTAGTCGATCGACTGGGTCGCGCCCCACGACCACATCGACGTGCCCGGCTCCACGGCGGTCATAGCGGTGATCACCCGATCGAGAGCAGCCTGCGCGCCGGCGGCCTCTTCCCCTTCAGCGGGGCGTGGCGGGTAGTCTTCCCGCCCAGGGAACCCTTCACGTCGCTCTTCGACGATGACCGCGAGCATGTGCCATACCCGGGTGAGGTGGCTGAGCAGGCCGGCACCGTCCCAGTCGGGGCACGAGGGAACCGGTCCCGCCATGTTCGCCGTGCACAGCGTGATGATGCGCTCACCGTCCTGGCGGGCCCGATCGAGACGGATGGTGTGATCCATTTGCCCAGTCTGGCCCACCGGGACGATCATCGTGCACTGCACCAAGGGGGATTCAGCCAATGCGCACCATCGCGATCAGCGGATCGGCATCAGGGATCGGTGCCGCAACCCGAGCAATGCTCGAAGCGGCCGGCGACACCGTCATCGGCATCGACCTTCGCGATGCCGAAGTCACCGCCGACCTCTCAACCGATCAGGGGCGAGCGATCGCCGTCGAGGCGGTGCTCGACCGATGCGACGGCGTACTCGACGGACTCGTCCCCGGCGCCGGCCTCGGGCCCCCAGTCGACGCCCATCTGATCGCAGAGGTCAACTACTTCGGCAGCGAAGCACTGATCGACGGGCTGCGCCCGGCCCTCGCCGCGTCCGAGGCGGCCTCAGTCGTCCAGATCGGCTCGAACTCCACCACGCTCACCCCCAACCTCCCCGATGAACTCGTCGACGCCTTCCTCGATCATGACCGGGCCGCGATCGACGGCATACTCACCGAAGCGGGGGCACCCTTCAACTCTGCCATCGCCTACGGGGCGAGCAAGACCGCCATCACCCGTTGGTGCCGTCGGGCGTCGATCACCGAGGAGTGGGTTGGGCAAGACATCCGTCTCAACGTGATCGCACCGGGCGCAGTGCAGACCCCACTGCTCAAGGGCGGTGACGACGACCCGACCTTCGGTCCGCTGACCTCTCAGCTACCCGTGCCCACCGGTCGTGCCGAACCCGACGACATCGCCGCCTGGATCATGTTCATGCTCTCCCCTGCGGCCCGGTTCGCCTGTGGCTCGGTCATATTTGTCGACGGCGGCAGCGACGCGGTGATCCGCACCGACGACTGGCCCCGTACCTTCACGATGTGAACCCGGCGCCGATGCGCCGAGCGCTCAGACCACGCCGGTGACATCCATCACCAGCCAGTAGTGGAGACCGGCGGAGAGCACCACCAGGACGTGCCAGATCTCGTGATAGCCGAACACGTCGGTCCACGGATCCGGCCACTGTGACCCGACGATGAGGGCCCCGATCACATAGGGCAGCGCACCACCCAACAGCAGCCATAGCTGCGGGCCACTGAGTCCGTCGATGAGCCACGGCAAGAAGAGCAGGAATCCGGCGCCGAAGGTCAAGAAGATCGAGTTCACCAGCCCGCGAGGAGGGTGGAACGGCAGATACTCGAGCACCACTCCCGCGGTGGCCCCCGTCCAGGCGAACACGAGGAGGGTGACGCTGCGGTTGCCGTCCATCACCATGAGGGCGATCGGTGTGGCCGACGTGGCGAACATGACGAAGATCGCTGAGTGATCGAGTCGCACCAGCATCTCAACCCATTCGATCGGCCAATCGCGGGAATGGGTAATCGCACTGGCCCCCAACATCAAGAGCGCACCGGCCGCAAAAACCGACATGGCGATCGAGGCCATGGTGCCGTCGGCAACGATCACTGCCCAGATTCCGATCGGGACGCAGGCCGAAGCCGCCCAGCGATGAAGCACGCCGCGATAACGCGGGCGGGGACGACGAAGCAAGCGCCGGGCGGCAGCGGACAGGTGCTCAGCCCGAGGATCATCCAGCAGGTTGGGTGACTCCATCGGGCGCCAGGATACGGGCCGTAGCATCAGAGTTCGTGACCGTCGTCCGAACGCATCTTGAGTGCACCGATACCGAGCTCGCCGAACGGCGGGAGCCGCGGGTCGACGTCGTCGCCGAACGAGCGACCGGCACCGACGAATGGAGTCTCGAGGAAGGTCCGTTCCGCTCGTATCGACGCACGATCAACGCCACCGCCCGGCCTGACGGACGCAACGACGTCGTCGAGACGACGACTTACCGGCTCGGGATCCCCGTGTGGGGCTGGCTCTTCGCCTGGCCCATACGGCGAGCGATCGCCAACCGTCAGGAACAGTTCTCGTACTGGTGGGCACCACCAGATCGCCTGTCAGCGCACGCCGCATCAACCCTCGGCCTGCTGTGCGCCGTGCAGATCGTCGATGGCTATCTCGGCACCGTCCTCACCCAGACGCTTTCGTTCGCGATCGACGAGTTCGGGCGGGGCAACACCGCCCAGGGCGTCGTGTTCGGCATCGTGCGATTCGGGGTGCTCGTCACCTTGATCATGTCGTTCCTCGCCGATCGCCGCGGCCGACGGCCGCTGTTGCTGTTCACCGGCGTGTCGAGCTGTGTGCTCACCTTCCTCGGGGGGCTCTCCCCCGGTCTGGTCTCGCTCGGCGGCACCCAGCTTTTTGCCCGGGGCCTCTCAACCGCGCTCGGCATCCTCATCGCGATCATGGCGGTGGAGGAAATGCCGGCCCGCAGTCGTGCGTGGGCTGCGTCTGTGCTCACCATGAGCGCCGGTCTCGGTTCCGGTATGGCGGTGTGGGTTTTGCCCCTCGCCGACCTCTCAATCCGAGGCTGGCGAGCGATTTACCTTCTCTCGTCCCTCGGCATCGTCGTCATCGTGTGGGCGTGGCGGCGCCTGCCGGAAACCCGGCGTTTTGCCGAACATGCCGAGGAGCAGATCGTCCTGAGCGACACCGACCGAGAGCGACGTCGGATCCGTTTCGGCCTTCTCGGCACGAGTCTGCTGCTGCTTGCCCTCTTCGCTGCCCCGGCGAGCGGGTTTCACAACGAATTCCTACGTGATGAGCGCGGCTTCAGCGGCGCCGACATCACGGTCTTCACACTCGTGACCGCCACGCCAATCGGGATCGGAGTGTTGATCGGCGGGCATCTGTCCGAGACATGGGGTCGCCGCAAAACAGCGGCGCTCGGAATCATCACCGGCGTCACGGGCACAACGCTCTCGTTCGTTTTCGCCGGTCCCGCCATGTGGGCGGCCAGGCTTGCCGGAAATGTCATCGGTGCCGTCGGTGTTCCGGCGATGGCGGTCTACGGCCCCGAACTCTTCGGCACTCATGATCGAGGCCGCGCCAACGCCCTGATCGTCACCGCTGGTGTGATCGGCAGCGCAATCGGACTCGTGAGTGTCGGTTGGCTCTCCGACCAGTGGGACGCGATTGCGCCAGCGATCGCCCTGCTCGGCATCGGCCCACTCCTCGTCGCCCTCCTGGTACTCACCCGATTCCCGGAGACGGCGGGTGCCGAACTCGAGGAATTGAATCCGGAAGATGCCTGACGTGGCTCCGCCCGACGGTCCGGGCCGGTACCGTCGTGACCATGCAGCGACGCCATTTCCTGCTTGGGGCGAGCGCACTCGGGCTCACCGCCTGCGCGCAACCCGAACGCTCGCTGCTTGACGAGTGGGCGGGCACCGAACTCGAACTCGCCCCGGGCGGGCCACGCACCACCACGACGACCACAACCGCGACACCGGCGGGCGACAACGACACCGTCGCCCCCGCCGAGGAGAACTCGCCCTACCCGTTCGACATCCCACCCGAGGATCTTCCAGGCCTGTCATTCGTCGCCGAAGCGATCGTCTCGACGGTCACCGTCACCGACTCCCCGGGTGGCGACGACATCCTCTTCACCTTCGACAACCCGATCCCGAGCGGCGGCCCGCTTGTCTTCTTGGTTGAGGAGTTCGATGGGCTTGAGAACTACCGAGTGCTCCTGCCCACCCGACCCAACGGGAACGTCGGCTGGGTCAGCGGCGCCGACGTCCTCCTAACCCGTCACAACTACGAGATCCAGGTCCGACTCGATGATTTCGTGCTGGGGCTGTCCGAACGCGGTGTCCCGATCTTCGAGACCACGGTCGGCGTGGCCCGCGAGGACGCGCCCACCCCGCTCGGCCGCTACTACACCACCGAGTTGCTGCAACCGCCGACCCCCGACTCGGTCTACGGGACCTACGCCTACGGCCTGTCGGGCTACTCGGAGGTACTCACCGAATTTGCCGGCGGTGAAGGCCAGCTCGGCATCCACGGAACCAACAATCCGTCCAGCCTCGGCACCAACGTCTCGTCGGGCTGCATCCGCGTTCACAACGACGACATCAGCCTGCTGGTCGAACGGATCGGGCTACCGCTTGGTGTCCCCGTCGAGGTGATCTGAGCCGCTACTCATCGGCGACGACAGTCTCTTCAGACTGAGGCAGTGTCACCGGACGAAGCCGCGGATGGAGCACCGAGAAAAGGCTAAGCGCAAGCGCCAAGATGCCAATCGGAACAATCGCATCGCCATCGCCAGTGTAGGTCGGGTAGAGCACCAGCGCCGACAGCAACGCCGTCCACGCCCACAGGATCAGCACGGCACGCCGGTGTCCATGCCCGAGGTTCACGAGACGGTGATGTAGATGCTTCTTGTCGGCAGTCGACAACCGCTGGCGGCTAATTGTGCGACGCAGGATCGCCCAGAGTGTGTCGAGGATCGGAATGCCAAGGATCACCAGCGGGATGAAGATCGGGGCGAAGAAGAAAAACGCCTGGCCGGAGAACTCCGCACTGGTTCGGCCGCCGACGCTCATCGTCGATGCCGCCATCAGGAGGCCGAGCAGCAACGCTCCGCCATCACCCATGAAGATCCGGGCGGGATACACGTTGTGGGGCAGGAACCCAAGGCACAACCCGAGTGCGATCACCGCCCATAGGCCACCGGGATTCGCCGGATCCAACACCGCCTCATCGCCGAGTCGGAGCGCGTAAAGCAGGAAGGTTCCCGCAGCGATGGCCACGATGCCCGCAGCAAGGCCGTCGAGGCCGTCGACCAGGTTCACGATGTTGGCAATGCTGATCACCCAAACGACCGTGACGAAGAACGACCAGTCGGCAGAGAGAACGAGCAGGTCGAAAAACGGCACTCGGAACACGAGAATCGACACGCCCGTAAGCGACAGGATGCCGCCCGAGAGGACCATCCCTGCGATCTTCGCTGGCGCCGAGATCTCCCGGAGATCGTCGACGAACCCGACGCTCCACATCACGCAGGCAGCGACGACCACGCCCACCATCTCGGTGCGCGCCTGCATAACCTCAGAAAACTCGGGGTGTACGGCGGCGATAGCCGCCGCCACGATCACACCGAGGATCATGGCCGCTCCACCCGCCGTTGGGGTGGGCCTGGTGTGTACGTGGCGCTCGGAAGGCGGGACCATGGTGCCGAGGCGCGGCGCCAACCGGATCATGATGGGAACGCAAACGAAGGTGACCAGCGCTGCAGCACCGCCAACGATGACGTACGCCAAGAGCGAAGGCACGTGATAGTCCTCGACCTCAGGCCTCGATCAGGCCCCGAGATCCGGGTAAGGCTGGAACCGGGAACACAGCGCCTCGGCCTCCATTTTCACGTCAGCGACGGCGGTGGCATCGCCCCGATTGCGCAGTGCACGAGCGATAAGGTCGGCGACGATCGCCATCTCCTCGGTGCCCATGCCCTGCGTCGTGACCGCCGGGGTGCCGATCCGCACGCCCGAGGTGACAAACGGTGAGCGGGGATCATCCGGCACAGTGTTCTTGTTGAGACTGATCCCGGCATCGTCGAGCACCGCCTGGGCTTCCTTGCCGGTGAGGTCGGCATCGAAGGTGCGCAGATCGACGAGCAGCAGGTGGTTGTCTGTGCCGCCCGAGCAGAGGCGGAAACCATGACCGGTAAGCGCCTCGGCGAGTACGGCGGCGTTGGCGACGACCTGCTGGGCGTAGGCCTTGAACGACGAGTCGAGAACCTCACCGAAGGCGACGGCCTTCGCGGCGATGGCGTGCTCGAGCGGGCCGCCCTGCAGGCCCGGGAACATGGCCTTGTCGATGGCGGCGGCGTGCTCAGCACGGCTCAGAATGCAACCACCACGCGGGCCACGGAGGGTCTTGTGCGTGGTGAAGGTCATGACGTCGACATACGGCATCGGGTTGGGATGCACGCCACCGGCGATCAAACCGGCGATGTGAGCGGCGTCGAACATGAGCAAAGCACCGACCTCGTTGGCGATTTCGCGGAACGGCGCCGGATCGATGATGCGCGGGTACGCGGTAGCGCCAGCCACGATGAGTTTGGGCTTGCGCTCGTGAGCCTTGGCGCGCACCTCTTCCATGTCAATGCGCTCGTCGCTGGCGGTCACCCCGTAGCTAACGAAGTTGTACTGCAGACCGGAGAAGTTGACCGGCGAACCGTGGGTGAGGTGGCCGCCGTGGTCGAGGCTGAGGCCGAGGATCGTGTCGCCCGGCTCAAGGAGGGCCTGGTAGACGCCCATGTTGGCGATGGCGCCGGCGTGGGGCTGCACGTTCGCGTGGTCGGCACCGAAGACCTCACAGATGCGGTCACGGGCGAGGTCCTCGAGTTGGTCGACGACCATGTTGCCGCCGTAGTACCGCTTGCCGGGGTAGCCCTCAGAGTACTTGTTGGTGAGCACCGACCCGGTGGCCGCCATCGTGGCGGGCGAGGCGAAGTTCTCGCTGGCGATCAGCTGGATGGTCGAGTTCTGACGAATCTCTTCATCGCGGATGAGCTTCAGGGCGGGATCGTCGGCGCTGCTGGGCCACGGCATGGTGTCACCTCCAGAGTGGAACGTGGAAAGCGTATCGGTGCCGCCGCGCCGCAGCCGTGTCGACGACCGAAAGAACGCCCAAATGTCCCGTCAGGCGGATTCGCCGCCGAGAGCGTCGAGCTTGGCGACCCGACCCTCGTGCCGGCCACCCTCAAACTCGGCAGCCAGATAGGCATCGACACAGTCTTTCGCGACTTCGGGACCGGTCAGTCGTTCTCCGATACAGATGACATTGGCGTCGTTGTGCTGCTTGGTGAGCCGGGCGCTCGTGACATCGTGCACCGTTGCGGCCCGGATGCCGTCCATCTTGTTGGCTGCCATCGCGATGCCGATGCCGCTGCCGCAGACGCACAGACCGGCGTCGGCGTCACCGTCGCGCACTGCCCGCCCGACCGCAGCGCCGAAGTCGGGATAATCGACCCGGTCGTCGGAGTGGGCGCCGCAGTCGACGATCTCATGGCCGGAAGCGCGGATGTGGTCGGCGAGCTCCTGCTTGAGGTGGAACCCGGCATGATCAGAACCAACAGCGATGCGCACGCCGTGATCCTAGGCCCGAGGCTCGCCCTCAGCCCCGCTTTCGGGCGACGACGGCGCGGTCGCGTCCGGCGAGATCGCCGTGAACCGACGCCTGCCAACCGGCCTGACAAAACCGGTCGGCGATCACTGCAGTCTGGTCGGGGGCCATCTCGAGCACGACGGCACCGCCCGGCGCCACCCACTCGTCAGCACCCTGAAGAATCGTCTGCAGATCCTCGTCGCCGACGGGACCGGCCCGCAGCGCCTCCGAAGGCTCCCACTCGCCCACGACGGCGGAAAGCTCCTCATCGTCGCCGATGTACGGCGGGTTGGAGACGAGAACGTCGATCGCGCCACGCACGCTCGCCGGCAAGGCATCGAACCACGAGCCCTCGTGAAGACTCACGCGGCCGGCGGCCCGGCCGAGCCCGGCGAGGTTGGCCTGCGCCACGGCGAGCGCATCGGGAGACCGGTCGGTGGCGAGCACGCGTGCGGCGGCACACTCGGTGGCGATGGCAAAGCCGAGAGCACCAGATCCCGTGCCGAGATCAGCGACGACCACCTCACGTCCGGCGCCGCTTCGAGCGACGACTTCTTCGATCGCAAGCCCGGCAACGACCTCGGTTTCTGGCCGCGGAATCAGTACCCGACGGTCGACCATGAGATCGAGGTGACGGAATCCCCACCGGCCGACGACGTACTGGAGGGGCTCGCCACCCTCGCGGCGGGCGACCAGTCGGTCGAACGAAGCTACGCCGCGCACGGTGGCAGGGGTATCGAGCACACCGTAGAACTCGCTCGGCTCCCTGCCGGTGACCTCCTCGACGATGCGACGGGCGTCGATTGCCGGTGACTCGAGCCCTGCCCGTTCGAAGCGAGTGGTGGCCTCCGCGAGGAGCTCGGACCAGTTGACGGTGCCGTCGAGATTCGCAGCCTCAGGATCGTTGTCGCTCACTCGTCGTCCTCGAGTTGCCGGCGGCGCTCCTCGGCGATCAACGCATCGCTGATCTCATCGAGTTCGCCGGCCACGATCCGGTCGAGTTTGTGGATCGTGAGACCGATGCGGTGATCGGTGACCCGGTTCTCCTTGTAGTTGTAAGTCCGGATCTTCTCGGAGCGGTCACCGGAGCCGACCTGAGAGCCACGCAGTGCGGCGGCCTCAGCCTCGGCCTTCTCCTGCTCAAGCTGGAGCAGGCGGCTCTTCAGCACCCTCAGCGCCTTGTCTTTATTCTTGAGCTGGGATTTCTCGTCCTGCATCGACACGACCACACCGGTGGGTAGATGGCTGATGCGCACGGCGGAGTCCATCGTGTTGACCGATTGACCACCCGGGCCCGACGCCCGGTAGGTGTCGATGCGAAGGTCGTTGTCATCGACCTGGACCTCGACCTCGTTGGCCTCTGGGATCACGAGCACGGTGGCGGATGAGGTGTGCACGCGGCCCTGGCTTTCGGTGACAGGCACCCGCTGCACCCGGTGGGTGCCGGCCTCGTGCTTCATTCGGGTCCACACGGCATCGCCCGACAGCATGGCGGTGACCTCACTGAAGCCGCCAAGATCGCTGTGCGATGCCGACATGACTTCCATGCGCCAGCCCTGCCGCTTGGCGAACGACTCGAACATATCGAAAAGGTCCTTGGCGAAGAGGTTGGCCTCCTCGCCACCGGCCGCACCCCGGATCTCGAGGATCACGTTGCGGCCGTCATTGGGATCGGGAGGCAACAACAGGACCCGCAGCTGCTCCTCGTCGGTGACGACCTGGGCCTCGAGCCGCTCGATCTCAGCCCGCATCTCGTCGCGATCGTCGCCCTCGGTCGCCGACAGCATCTCCCTGAACTCCACAATGTCGTCGGCTGCACTCCGCAACCGCTGGGCCACGGCGACGACCGCCTCGAGCTGCTTGAACCGGCGGCCGAGATCGGCGAGCTGGCGTGGGTCAGACTGCACCGCCGGGTCTCCCAGGCGGATCTCGACGTCACGCAGCTCGTTCTCGAGGCTCTTAATCCGTTCCAGCATCGATTCGAGGCTAGAGGCCCGAGAGGAACCGGCCGACCACCTCGATGATCTCGTCGTCGAAGACGGGCTTGGGGTCATGGCGCTGCCCCTCGAGCCAGTGGACATCGACCGGCCCGGCGATAGCGGGGATGTGTTCAGCGAGTTCGGCGGGCGTGCCGAACGGATCACGGTCTCCGTTGACGAAGAGCGAGGGCACGGCGAGGTCGGGAAAGTGCTCGATGCGAAGACGCTCAGGCTTGCCCGGCGGATGGAGGGGGTAGCTGAGAAGCACGACGGCGGCGGCCGGCAGGCCTTCGGCGATCGCCATCGAGCAGATTCGGCCGCCCATCGAGCGCCCACCGAACGCAAGCTCAGCTGGATCGCAGCCGAACTCGGCGGCAAACCGTTCGGCCCCCTTGACCACTGACGCGATCAGCTTGGGGGCCCGATCGGGCGCCTTGCGGCCTTCGGCGCGGTACGGGAACTCCATTCGGCGAACCGGAATGTCGAGCTGGTCCTCGAGTGCGACGAGGAGACGATGGTCGGCGCCACCACCGGCGCCGTGCGTCAACAGAAAACCAGCCGGTGCACTCACGAGGCCAGAAGAATACGCCGGGCCTCGGTGATGTCGGCGATGCGCTGTGCCGCTTCATCGTCGGCGCCACCGTGATCCGGGTGGGCTTCGATCAGGCTCTGACGGAACGATCGCTGGATGGCGGACCGCTCGGGCGGACCGGCGTTGAGGTCGAAACCAAGGGTCCGCAACGCCCACCCGACGGGATCGGCGAGTGCATCGGACTGCAGGGAGCCCGAGCCGCGACCGGAGAGGTACACGAGCAATGCCCGCCCGATGTCACCATTCCACGAGATGCCGCGACGGATCGACGACAGCACCGCACCGCGAAGGTGCAACGGCACGGACTGGACGGCGTAGATCGCGCCAAGAACCATCTGTCCGGGCAGGCCACGCTCCTCTGCGAACGACAGGCCCAACTCGCCATCCTCATCGTGACGGAAGAGCCGATGCGCGCTTCGGGTGAGACCGATGCGGTCTTCCTGGAGACGGTGTCGGAGACGCGGCTGCGGGATCCGACGACCGGCCTCGACTTCGTGGGTCAGCGACACCAGATCAGGGATGAGGTCGGGATCGAGCTCTGGCGTGAAACGGGCTGCGACAGCACCGAGGAGCACGCCACCGACGCCGGGTCCAGGGTCACAGGGCAGCAACATATTGCCGAGCGCGACCCGTCGGGTAGGCGCGATCGGACGCGAGTGGAACACCTCGAGTTCTGCCAACAACATTCAGTTTCCAAGCGTAGAACTCCGACGATGCCTACTCCTTGTTCGGCGTCAGATCACGCGTTGGAGCGAATCCCGCATTCGTTGAGCGAGATCGACGATGTCCCCATCTTCGCTGTCGTCGGCCTCAAGCAGTTCGATCAGTTCTTCACAACGCTGGCGCAGCGCCGACCACTGCGACGCTCCGAAACCAAAGGGAGTGGCGACGCCGGCAATGCGGCGCCCGTGCTCGACGGCGGCCAAAACGGCGGGGCCATCGTGAACGTTGCGCCGCAACCGATCGGTGGCGGTGAACATGTAAGACAGCAGATCGTTGACCTCGAGACCGTCGAGTTCCTCCAAGCCCTCTTCAGCCGCACGGGCGAGCAGATCCTCGATCACCATCTCGACCTGCTCCTCATCCTCCTCGTGCACGACGAGGTCACCATCGGCATCGAACTCGTGAGGTGCTGCTGCAGCGCCGAGTCGCTCGGCCAAAGCAGCCTGGAGCTCAGCGGACCAGCCCTCCATCTCGAAGGCGACCTGCTCCTTGTCGGGGTCGAGGTCGGTGTTCTCGGCCGACTCGGCCTCCTCGATCAACGAGTCGACGGTTTCCTCGATCGACTCGTGCGCCAGCAAGGTGGTGCCTTGCCACGAGTGCGGCACCTGGTCAGCGATCAACAGTTGGGCCAGCATCGCCCGGGTCTCCGACGCCCACTCGTGCAGTTCGTAGGCCAGCCACTCGCTTTCAGCGTCATCGACCAGATCCTCCTCGTCGTCGACGAGGTCGGGATTGTCGTCGGACTCATTGCGGCGGAACGGGTTGGGAAACGAAGGCACGACGCCATGTTTGCATGTTCACTGGGCAGCCCTCACCATCCGATTCGACTACCGTCCGGGACATGGCGAACGCTCCCATCATGCCGGACCGCAACCTCGCACTCGAGCTGGTCCGAGTCACCGAGTCGGCGGCGCTGGCCGCCTCCCGCTGGATGGGCCGGGGTGACAAGGAAGGGGCTGACGGCGCCGCCGTCGATGCCATGCGCCACATGCTCCGATCCGTGTCGATGGACGGCGTGGTCGTCATCGGCGAAGGCGAAAAGGACGAGGCGCCGATGCTCTACAACGGAGAGCGCATCGGTGATGGCACCGACGCTGAGACCGACATCGCCGTCGACCCGATCGACGGCACGACCCTGACCGCCCTCGGTCGCGGCAACGCGCTGGCCGTCATCGCCGTGTCGCCCCGGGGTACCATGTTCGACCCCGGTCCGTGTATGTACATGGAGAAGATCGCGGTCGGCCCCGAAGCAAAGGGGGCGATCGGCCTCGACGCGTCGATCACCGAGAACCTCCACAATGTGGCCAAGGCCAAGGGTGAGGAAGTACAAGATCTCACCGTCGTCATCCTCGACCGCGACCGACACGCCGACCACATCAGGGAGGTGCGCGAGGCCGGCGCCCGGATCCGTCTCATCCCCGACGGCGATGTCGCCGGCGCCATCTCGACCGCCTGGCCCGACGCCGGCGCCGACATCCTCATCGGCATCGGTGGCACGCCCGAGGGGGTGATCACCGCCGCTGCACTCAAGTGCATGGGGGGCGAGCAGCTCGGACGGCTCTGGCCACGCAACGATCGCGAGCGTCAGCAGGCCATCGACCAGGGCTACGATCTTGACCGCATCCTCACCGTCAACGACCTCATTGAGAGTGACGACTGCTTCTTCGCCGCCACCGGCATCACCGACGGCGACCTGCTCACCGGCGTGCACTTCGACAGTCAGGGCGCCACGACCGAATCGCTCGTGATGCGATCAAAGTCGGGAACGGTCCGCCAGGTCACGGCCCGCCACCGGCTGGAGAAGGTCAGCGAGTACTCCGACATCGAGTACTGAACCGAGCGGCCAAGGGCCCGCCCCACCCACCCCAGTGAGAAGGGCAAGGTTGGATACTCCCCGATGCGCATCATGACACTCCTCGTAGGACCCGGCCGCCCCGTCGATCTCCACCGCTGCGTCACCTGCGAGGCCGACGTGGCCAAGAGCGTCGTCCCGTGAGCACCGTCAGCGTCGCCATCGATACCCCGGCATGCCTCGGCGAATGTCCCGTCTGGTCCGAGCTCGACCAGGCGCTCTACTGGACCGACATTGAGGCCTGTGTCGTGCACCGCTTCGATCCCGCGGGCGGCGCGGCCTTCCGGGGCGAGTCGGAACGATTGCCCTGACGGATCGACCGGGTGTGCTCGTACTCGCCATCGAGAATGTGCTCTACGAGGTCGACAGGGCCGATGTCGACAACCGTCGCGCGTTGCATCGGCTTGAACCCGACGGCACGGTCACCGACCGGATCGACGTGCCGCTCGAGAATCCATCGATGTCGGCGTTCGGCGGCGAAGACCGCAGAACGCTGTTCGTGACGACGATCGGCGACGAACAAGGCCGGCCTGCAACACCGGGCCGCGATGGCGTCCGACCTAGAGCGCTCTTGGCCATCGAGGGCACCAAAGCGACCGGCATCGCCGAAACCCCATTCGGCTTCTAGAAGCGGGCGCAGCCTCGGCGTAGTCGGCCTCACCGATCCGCCTTCCCGGGCTGAAAGCCAACGAGCCGGACCCAGAGACCCGGCTCGTTCAGTGATCTTGATGATCAGGCGGGGCTACTCGCCGGCCGCCACCCGGATCCGCACTTTCGCACGGGCCTTGTCGGAGGCCGCACCTGAATCGTCGGCGTCGGCCAAGAGGGCCTGTTCCGCTTCAGCGAGGGCCTGCTCAGCTCGGGGCACGTCGATCTCGTCTTTGGCCTCCGACACGTCGGACAGGATCGTGATATCGGTGTCGCTGACCTGAACGAAGCCGCGGTGGACGGCGAACGTGTCGCGCGATCCGTCATCTTTGACGACGTCGACCGACCACACCTGGAGGATCCCGATGAACGGGATGTGACCGGGCTGGAAGGCAATATCGCCACCCTCGACAGTGCGAGCGACGACCACCGAAGCCTCACCGGTATACGACACCGATTCGGGAGAGACGACCTGGACGTTGAGCATGGTTCCTCTGTTCTTGGAGTGTTCCGATCAGCCGATCAGGACTCGGCCTGGAGCTCGGCGGCCTTGCGCTCTGCTTCCTCGGCGCCACCGACCATGTAGAAGGCTTGCTCGGGCAGGTGGTCGAGATCACCGTCAAGCAACGACTCGAAGGAATCGATGGTCTCTTCGACGGGCGTAAACACACCGTCCTGGCCAGTAAACGCCTTGGCGACGAACATCGGCTGGGAGAGGAACCGCTGGACCTTGCGGGCCCGGTCGACGGTGATGCGGTCCTCTTCGGACAGTTCGTCGAGACCGAGAATGGCGATGATGTCCTGCAGCTCCTTGTAGCGCTGGAGGACCTCCTGCACCCGACGGGCCGTCTGGTAGTGCCGGTCGCCGACGACCAGCGGGTCGAGGACCGTCGAGGACGATGCCAGCGGATCCACAGCTGGATAGATGCCGAGCGCCGCGATGTCGCGGGACAGCTCGGTGGTGCCGTCGAAGTGGGTGAACGACGTGAACGGCGCCGGGTCGGTGTAATCGTCAGCGGGCACGTACACGGCCTGGAGCGAGGTGATCGACTTGCCCCGGGTTGAGGTGATGCGCTCCTGCAGTTCGCCCATTTCGTCGGCGAGAGTGGGCTGGTAGCCCACGGCGGAGGGCATGCGGCCGAGGAGGGTGGACACCTCCGAGCCGGCCTGCACGAAGCGGAAGATGTTGTCGATGAACAACAGCACATCCTGGTTCTGAACGTCGCGGAAGTACTCGGCCATGGTCACGCCCGACAAAGCAACGCGCAGGCGCACACCCGGGGGCTCGTCCATCTGACCAAAGACGAGCGCGGCCTTGTCGAGCACGGAGGTCTCGCCGTCGCCCATGACGGTCTCGCCCATCTCGATGAAGAGGTCAGTGCCCTCACGGGTGCGCTCGCCCACACCGGCGAACACGGAAACACCACCGTGGTTGGAAGCCACACGGGTGATCATCTCGGTGATCAGAACGGTCTTGCCCACACCGGCGCCACCGAACAGACCGATCTTGCCACCCTCCTTATAGGGGGTGAGGAGGTCGATGACCTTCACGCCGGTCTCGAACATCTTGGCCGAGGGCTCGAGGGAGTCGAACGACGGAGCCGAGCGGTGGATGTCCCAACGCTCGGGGGTGCCATGCTCTGGCGTGTCGAGGCAGTCGCCCATCACGTTCCAGATGTGGCCGAGGGTGCCGTCGCCAACGGGAGCCTGCACCCCGTGGCCGGTGTTGACCACCGGGGCGCCACGGACGAGGCCGTCGGTCGGCTTCATGGCGATGGC
>MDTB01032081.1_pt1 | contig 29990 bp, 26 predicted proteins | sample 811161 | NCBI WGS metagenome assembly MDTB01 (sample SAMN05326650, study PRJNA326480) | marine metagenome | isolation source: seawater | place: Mediterranean Sea | collected 2009 | reverse complement strand
TTAAGTTTTTTTAATTTTTTCAACTGTGTCTCATATATGAATATTAAGAAATTTACATCATCAGCAGCATATTTAAGTTGTTCGTCGGTTAAAGGTCTTTTTAACCAATTTGAATTCGTTTCTGATTTATCTAATTCGTAGCCACAATATTTAGAAACAATGGACCCATAATTTTTAATTTCGCCGCCATTAATATGCTTTTCCGCAATTTGAATATCGAAGCAGTTATTTAATTTTACGTTCAAATTAGTATTTAAAACCGTCGTATCGCTTCTAGAAGAATGCATAATAACTGTCTTAGTTTTGTCTTCTAGAACTTTATTTAAAAATCCTAAATCATTAAATTTTAAGCAATCAATTAGAAGTATTTTTGAGCTCGTAGATATCTGTAATAAAGACAACTCGGGGAAATAAGTATTTCTCCAATTAAACTCTGTATCTAAGCCAATACACTTTTCTTTTTGTAGTGATTCTTTTACAAACTCCTCATTTTCTTCAGACTCAATCAGATATATTTTTTTTTTATTATTTAGGTAAAACCCAAATTTTTTTAAAATGCTTATCAAAATTATCTTGTCTTTATAAAATTTTTTATTTTTGTTTTCATTGCAGGATCCTTCATTGCAAATTCTAAATTAGCTAAAATATATCCAGCATTATCTCCGCAATCAAATACTTGTCCTTCCGAAAGAAATGCGCTGACCTTTTTATCATCTTTGACATAATTTTCTATAGCATCGGTTAATTGAATTTCATTTGATTTGTCTGGCTTTACCTTTGAAAGATATTTAAAAAAATCATTGTTAAATATATATCTACCTACTGCATATAGATTAGACGGGGCTTTTTTTATCAAAGGTTTTTCAATAATTTTTTCAATCAATCCAAGACCGGGTAGTGAAGAGTGTTTTTTTATTTTAGCAATTCCATATTTTGGGATATCTACTTTTTTTGCCTTGCCAAGAAGTACAGAAGAAATCTCATGCTTTTCAAAGTTTAATCTCATCTCTTTAAGCGAATCACCAGCATTTCCATTATCTTTGCTAATCAACATATCTGGCAGTATAACTGCGAAGGGTTCTTTGCCTATTAATCTTCTAGCACAAAGAATTGCATGGCCCAATCCCTTGGCTTCTCCCTGTCGGATACTTTGCATAGAAATATTTAATTTTGATATGGCTCTTATTTCTTTCAACAAACTTCTTTTTACTCTTTTTTCTAAAGTCGCTTCTAATTCAAAGCTTTTATCAAAATGATTTTCTATAGAATACTTACTTGAATGAGTCACTAGGATAATTTCTTTGAATCCTGCATAAAATATTTCTTCAACAATATATTGAATGATTGGTTTATTTAACACCGGTAGCATTTCTTTGGGTATTGCCTTTGTTGCTGGCAGCAAACGTGTTCCTAATCCCGCAACAGGAATGACTACTTTTGTTAAGTTAGTGTGATTCAATTTTCTCTGAACAAGTCTCTTGAAAAAACTTTATAGCTGACATCTTCAATTTCTTTATTCATTCTATTTGCAATGATGAGATCTGTCTTCTTTTTAAAACAGTTTAAATTATTTATATAAGGAGTATGTCCGAAGTAAATCGGATCAAAACCACCGCTAACTGCTACTATTTTCATGATTAAATTTTGAATAAACTTCCAACAATTTTTTTGAATTAAAGTCTGCACTAAATTCTTTATGAAGCCTATTGTAGGCATTATTTCCATACTTTTCGATTTTATCTTTATCACCGATCAATTCTTTAATTGCTTTTACAAGCTCTATTTTAGAATTTGGTTTTATTACTATTCCAGTTTCTAAGTTCTTGTTTACGTAAGAAGTGCCTGTTCCAAGTTCAGTAGTAATCATTGGTTTTTTGAAATAACTTGCTTCAAGTAAAACTTGTCCAAAGGCCTCAGCGGGCGAGGTAGACGGAAGTATTAAAAATTTAGAATTTTTAAGGTAATTCAAAGTAATTTCATCCGAAAGACTACCAAGGTATTTTATATTTTTAGATTTGGAATTTTTTAATTCTGCATTAATAAATTTTTCTTTCGGTCCTGTACCTACAATTAATAAATTTAAATTATCTATTTCATGAAAAGCATCCAACAAAAAATTTAGTCCTTTGTACCACCTTAATGATCCAATAAAGATTGCATATGGTTGGTATGGCTCATAATTTTTCTCTTCTTCGAAACTAGAGCCGCTCAACATTCTTTTATCATCAAACCATAATGAAACAACCGTACATTTATTCTTCAAGAAATTAGGAGCATTAAAGCTTAATAGGGATCTTTTACTAGTAAAAATAAACTTTTTAACTCTGAGCAGTATCAATTTCATAAAAAACTTATAAATAAAGTTTGAAAATGGAAACTTATAGATACCGCAATGATAGGTGATAAGTATTTTTCTTTTTGGAAGGAATATGGATAAGAGTTCAAAAAAAGGCCAAGGTGAGTGGATATGTATCAAATCATAATCTTTAACAATTTTTAAATTTGCAATCAAATCAAAACTTATTGGATTTGATTGGAAATTAAAACTTTTTTTAAAAGTTAACACTTTTATTTCTTCGTAAAAATATTCTCTTGTTTCATTACTCAAGGTTAGAACATCAAAAGTTATACTATTATTAGAACACTTATTAATAATTTGCCTTACAGATTCCTCTACGCCTCCTTTGGAATCAGGAAAAAAGGATTTTGTAACTAAAAGAATTTTTCTTTTCACTTAAAATATCTGAATATTTGCTTATTAAAATCATTTTCTTTTTTGAATTCTTCAAATTTTAATATTCCATTGTTTGAAATTTTTTTATAAAAATCTTCCACAGCAAGCCTATTGAGTGAATCGCTGATTTCTATGCTTGATTTTGCTCGAATTAGAATTCCATTTTCATTATTATTTATTAATTCCGAATGGGCGCCTATGTTTGTTGCAATAACAGGTATCCCCCAACTCATTGCTTCAAGGATTACTAATGAGAAAGCCTCAGGTTCGATTGATGGAATTACCAATATATCTAGTTTTCTATAAATTTCCTTTTGGCTTTTAAACCCAAAAAATTTTGCTTGGGGATATTGAGTGCTTAATTTTTGTTTTAAAAAACCATCACCAAATATATTAAAAATAAATAGTTCTTGATCGAGATTATTTTGGGCTTCTAAAAAAAATTTAATTCCTTTATATGGAATCAAAGATGATACTGTTCCAACATTAAGAGGAAATTCAAAAGGTTTTTTTTGCATATTAATATCAAAATGAATCGGATTGTAAATCTTCTCTATCCTTGGATGAAATATCGAATTTTTTACTGCATCTGATACCGCTATAACATCATGAATAAAAAACCTAAATAGAGAAAAAAAAAATTTATTTAATAAGTTATTTTCATAAACATTGTGAGAATGAAATATTATTTTTGCTTTTAAAAAAATTTTTAAAAAAGATGCAATAAGAAGATTTTTTTTTGTTGGCACATAGAATGTTGCTTCTTGCTGGAAATTAAAGTTTCTATAATGATTTTTGAGAAACCTATACATATTTAAGGGTAAAAGAATGAAAGTTGTAATTATTTCTATGAAAGAAAAGTTAAAATTGTTACTTTTGAGTGATTCCTTTTTAAAAATTCCTGGCAATAAAAATATCTTTCTTTCGTTTTTTACTTCTGTTTGGTTTTGAAAGTCACTTGTTTTATCATAATCTATAATAATAAGTTGGTGGGTAAAGTTTAATTCTTTAATTATTTCACAAGTAACCTTTTGCCCACCTCCAAATGAAACTTTGGAAGAGTCTTCAAATATATATACAGGAAAATATTTTATTTATACCTCTGAAATAAGTTGAAAGTATCGAATTATAGACCTGATATTGACGGATTGCGAGGCATATCAATACTGTCTGTTTTTATCTATCACCTAGATAAAACATTAATCCCAGGAGGCTTCTTAGGTGTAGATATTTTTTTTGTAATCTCAGGTTACCTTATTTCTAGTTTAATAATATCTAATCTGAATAAAGATCATTTTTCCTTTAAAGATTTCTATTTAAATAGAGCGAGGAGATTGTTTCCGAATTTATTTTTAATGATATTTTTGGTTTCATTAGTTTTCTCTTTCTTTTTGTTGCCTTTTGAACTAAAACAGTATTCAACTAGCGTTTTCTACTCTCTTACTTTTATTTCAAATATTTTCTTTTGGTCAGAACTTAATTATTTTGATTCAAATGCTTTCAATTTTCCTCTTCTTCACACTTGGAGCCTTGGAATTGAGGAACAATTCTATTTATTTTTTCCTCTAATACTTTTTTTTGTTTTTAGATTCCAGTATTTTTTCTTGATAATTCTATTTCTTTTTATTTCAAGCATTTTGGTATCTGAGTACTATTCTTATTATGGTCCTCAGGGTAATTTCTATTTAATTGTAACTAGAGCTTGGGAATTAATCGCAGGATATATAGCCTCTCACTTATATGGCCTCAATAATAAATTTATTAAGAACAGATATGTAAGTAATTTAAGTTTAGTTGTTCTTTTAGTGTGTTTTTTTGTCTTTGACAGTAATTTTAGACATCCATCTTTTCTGACTTTGATACCAATTATTTGTACTGTTTTACTCATCGTTAATGATGACAAAAATAGCATGTCAAATATTATTCTAAACAATAAATTTTTAGTTTTCTTCGGATTAATTAGCTACAGTCTTTATCTATGGCATTATCCCATAATAAGTTTTTTTCATATTTATTTTGAAGGATTCACCAAAATTCATCTCTTTATTTCTGCTTTAACCAGCTTCATTCTCTCTTATCTTGCTTATAGATTAGTAGAGTTACCAATTCGAGATAGAAAAAAGTTCGAAAACAAGAAATTAATAGTAATTTTATGCGTATTTTTAATACCAATTCTTGCTATAAATTCACTTGCTTTGATAACCGGGGGATATCCAGATAGGTACAAGGATTATCAAAATGAACTAATTAACTTGAATGTAAAAGATCGAGGAAAATTTGTCACAAAATTTTTTGATGATAATAAGCTTGATGATGATTATTCCAAAAGTGTTTCAAATAAAAAAATTCTTTTAATTGGTGATAGTTATGCGCAAGATTTCTCAAACATTTTGTCAAGAGTTTCAGATCTCAAAAATATTAAATTAGCTACATTTCACATATCGGTTGAGTGTGGGAATTTATATAAAACAAATTTTAAACACCCACAAAAATGCGAATATTCAAATAATTATTACTCCAACGAACTAGTTGAAGCCATTGAAGTCTCAGACATTATAATTTTATCCTCTATGTGGACCTCAGATGTTTTAGAACATTTACAACAAAGCATAAATAATATTTCTAGAATATCCTCAGCAGACTTATATTTGGTTAACAGAAAAGATTTTGGAAATTTCAGTTTAAGAAACCTTCTAAGATTAAGTGAAGGAGAAGTTTTGAACTTCAAGAATAAACCATCAGATGAAGTATTATTAATAAATAAAAAAATAAAGAGTCTTCAAAATATATTTAAAATAGATTTGTTCAACATTTTTTGTCCTGATAATGAATGTATAATTTTTAACGAAGAAAAGAAATTAATTACGCATGATGGTGGACACCTAACCGAGGAAGGTGTCAATTATTCGCTTAAAGATGTCGATGGACTTTTAGACTTTCTCAAGTAGAGTTTCTTATCACTAGCCTGAGCAAGTGATAGGGATAATAAGAGACCAAAAAAATATATGATTTTTCTCTGGCCAAACATATCTATAGTTAAAGCACTTAATAAAATAACTATCATCAAAGCATAAAATAAACCTTTGTTTTCTACTTGAGAAGGAAGAGTAAAAACCGACGCTAACAAAACTAAATAAAATAAAAATCCAATTATTCCTCTGCCTGAAATTAGTCCTATAAGAGTATTGTCAGTTGGCATTATGAAAAATCCATTTCCAAAAAGAAACTGAAAATAAAATTCAAGCCGACTCAAAGCTTCAATGGCATATAAAATCCTGGGATTATTTGATCCAAAATCACTATCAAGAAATTTAAGAATTAATCCTTGATCAGATGCTGCTATAAAAGAAAAAGATAAAAATATTATGATTAGAAATGATAATGACCATATAACTCCTAAATATAAATTTTTATAAAAAATTAAAAATGTTATCCCCATAAAAGACACTAACAATCCTGTTCTGGAGAAAGTTTGTAACAAGCTAAAAAATAAAATGCCAAATAAAATTAAATCAATCAAATTAAATTTATTTAAAATTCTATTAAAGATAAAAACTAAAAACATAGATAGTATTATTGCTAATGTGCTTGAAACATAACCAAGAATACTAAGCCTTGATATAACTTCACCTTGATTTCTAACTGTATCCCATGAAGCGTCAAAATTATTCTGAAAAAAGGTAATTTGCAAAATGATAATCAAAATAATGATGTAGATGAAAACTTCAAAAAATTTAGGTGCCTTTTTTACGATAAGTAAACTTAAAGGAATAAAACTCAATAACAAAATGAAGTTTAATTCGTAAATTGCGTTAATATTTTGATGGAATAACAAGTCAATAATAGAAAAAGAAATTATTGAAATAACACAAAGTCCCAACAAAACTTGTTTTAAGCTTAGAGTGACATCTTTAAACTTAAAAAAAAGAAAGAAAAAAAAGAGAAGATGAATTAATAAAAAAACTTGAGTGATTGTTTCAGGAGAAATTTTTATAGAGAGTATATTTATCTCCATTGAATCATTGGTGAAAGATGCAAGTAATAAAACTATGCAATACAAAGATATAGAAACCTTATCAAGTTTATTAAGCATCAAAAAAATACCTTGCTTCTTTTGATTTATTTTTTATTGAAAATATTTTAGAGAACCTTTTATCTTTTGTATCCTTGATAAATTTAAGTTTGAAGGTTTCTAAGTGAATATGAATGTTATCTAAAACTTTTTTTGCATCATCCTCTGAATCAAAAAGCACAATTCTATCTGATTCAAGTTCAACAACTTTAAAATTACTCATTATCACTGGACAAAAGTTAATTTGTTCTACAATTTTTGATGGAAAGCTTTCCAAAATAAAGTTTTCATCTGATAGATAATTAAAAGCTACATCAGCATTGATGAGATGCGAGATTAATTGTGATCTTTTTTCCTCGTAAAATAGTTTAATGTTTTTATGATGCTTTATAATTTTATCTATTTCTTGTTTCTTTTTTTTGTTTCCAAAGCCAAATATTTCAAATGAGAATGAATGATTTTTTTTGTATTTTTTTGCCAGGCTAATAAATTGATCAATACCTCTATTTGAATCAAATCTCCCTGAAAAAATAACATTAATTGTTTTTTTCGACTTTAAGTTCAAACATTTATCTTGAATCTTTTTAATAACATCTTCTTCCTCTATTAAATCTTCAGCAAAAAAACCTGGCATTATTAATGCTCTGTTGAATTTTCTTGGCAATAAGTTTTTATTACTAGCAAAATAGTCATTCGAGATTTTACCTATTAATATTTTTTCAAAAATTTTAAAGAATAAATTTGCCTCGGGGTCATTAGATATTTTTTCTTCTAGATCGATAATATGATTTCCTTTTTTTAGATTATTAAAAATTATAGGGATGATAGTGTCTGGTAAGTAATCCCAAGATATAAAAATAGAGTCTCTTTTTTTTAATCTATAAACTTCAAACGTTGTGGAGAGTATATTTAAAAAATAATTTATCCATCTAATTTTAATATCATATTTTCTTGGCTTGATAATCTTTATATCATTTTTGTGAAAAACTTTTTTTTGAGATTTTTTTATATTTCCAGTATCTGTGACAATTATGGATGCTCCATGTCCAGCCTCTTTTATGACGCTAAGGATCCCAGTAACCTTTCTAGATAGGGATAAATTTGATTCTTGAGAATAATTATCTTGAAGCTCCATATTAGAATATCTGCAAAGAAAAAATATTTCTTTTTTATTCATAATTCGGAATTAAGAAAAGTATAAAATTTATTATCTTTTTTATTAATTGCAGGAGAATTAAAATTTATTTTAAATTGAGGATCTTTATTTTCTCTTTTCTCAATGAAAGGAACTTCTTTCATTATTTCAAAAAATAAAATATAAGAAAAAAGTAATGCTCTTCTTTTATTGGGTATAAATTCAAACTCTCCTTCCTCGCATAATCGTAAAATCTTTTTATATTCTTCTATTGAAGATGGATCAATAGTTATTTTCTTTTCTCTAGTCCAACAATCACCAACTACAATGACTTTATGGCCTAAAGCAGCGATCTCAATTCCAATCTTTGACCCAAAAACAATTGAATAATCGCACTTTTCAGCTAATTTATATGAATTAAGTTCCTGTTCAGCTTTGACTATATTTAATCTATCGAATTCAAAGCTGGTTAAATTTTTTCTAAGTTCTTCATACAATGAAATTCTAGATTTAATAAAACCCTTTATTTCCCCTGGATGTATTCTAAGAATAAGATTTATTTTTTTTCTAGAGGTCGAGTTTATTGTTGTTTTAATCCACTCCAAGGTGTCTTTAAAAATAGCCTCCTCGAAATGAATTTGTGCATCCCAAAGAACATTGGAAAATAAAGCTATATTTATTTTTGATTGATCAATAAAATTATTAAAACTTTCCTTTTTATTTGAATTTTCATGAAATAGAACCCAATCATTTTCTCCAGTTGATCTAGATTTTATATATTTTTCAGAAATAAGTATTTTTTGATCAATTTCTTCTAATTTTTCTATATGCTTATCAAGATCTAATTTTGGCATTGTTCTATGATATGAACCGTTTTCTGAAAAAATATAACTTTTATTTCTATAGCCTGTAGCTACGCAAAAATGCTTTAAATTGTTTTTATTTAAAGCCTCGGATATGATTCCTTGCGGAACATAAATTCCATGATCTAAAAAAGATAAATCATATTTTTTTTCTTTGATGATTTTCTCAATTATAAATTTAGAAATTAGAGCAGAGAGAAGATATTTTTTTAAAATTTCTTTGCCGTTTGGTTCTTCTTCAATATTAGGGCTCGCGTAGAATCTTACGCATGCAGCATAGGCTTCTTTTCCTAACTGAAATCCATCTTCAGTAAAATTAATAATATCTTGAAATGAGGATAATTTTGACAAAGAAGAATCAAGCTCTTTGACTTCTTTTTCGGATATATAATTGCTGTAGTAGATTATGTTTATATCATTAGATTGAAAATATTTTTTTCCTCTTTGGTGGCAAGTATTACACAAAGAATTAGGACCTTTGGCAATTAGTTTTTTTTGATAAAAATCATCATAAAAATGAATAAATTTGCAATTAAAGCAAGCCTTTAGAACACCATCACATATCAAGATATCAACCTTATGACCTTTTGCAACATAATAATTAGCTATTGTTGACTGAAGGAAATTATCAGAATTCATTCCTACGCTTCCCGCAAATAGAATATTTTTTGTTTCTAGAGATTTATTAAAATTTTGACTTATTAAATTTTTAAATTTCTTAAAACTCTTGAAAATGAAAGAAAAGTTTCTGATTTTTGCAAAAATTAAGGACAAAAATCTTCTTATAAAAGAATTTTTTTCAACTATTTTTCGTAAAGTTCTACTTATCATTTAGGCTTAAAAATTCAAGAAATCTGTCAACAACATAATTTTCCGTTGCAGCCCATGAGTCATTAGTTGCCCCCCCAATATGAGGAGTTATTAACAAATTATGATTTTTCTTTGCATAATTAATTAATAAGTTTCTCTTATGATTAGTTTCATCTGTAATTACATCAACTGCTGCGCCTCTTAGATCATCTGAGTATAACGAATCAATTAAATCTTGCTCCAAAATAATTTCTCCCCTGGAAGTATTTATGAGATAACTTCCTTTTTTCATTTGTTTAAAGACTTTTTTGCAAAATAAGTTTTTTGTATTTTCATTCAATGGGAGATGAATAGATACAAAATCAGAAATATTTAAGATTGATTTTAATGTTTTATGCTTTTTGAATTTTAAATTAGCTTTAAAGTTTTTAGAGTCAAAAAAATGAACATTCATTCCAAAAGATGAAGCATATTTAGCCACTAACTTTCCATTTCTTCCAAAGCCAATGATTCCAATATTTTTATTTTTTAATTGAGTGCCAATAAAACTATTTCGATTCCAATTATTTTTTTTTACATCTTCAAAGGCATTCGTGATATTTCTTGTTAAAGATAACAACAAAGCCCATGTTAGTTCAGCAGATGCTGTAATATTTTTGAGATATGCAACCTGATTCTTTAAGGAAATAATTTTAATTCCTTGAGATAAAGCATAAGAAGAATCAATATGATCTATTCCAGTTGCATTACATAAAATAAATTTTAGTCTTTTAGCTCGCTTGAGAATATTCTTATCTAGCTTTACAGAAAATCTTAGATAAATTGCTTCATACTTAGGAATTTCAAGATAAAGAGATTCTTGATCTAAATTTTCTTCAAAATAATTACATTTTTCTTTTAATTTTTTTTTAGCTTCGTTTGAAAAATTTTCTGGATCTAAGTTTAAAAATTTATAAGTGTTCATATCTTAGAGTTGATGAAAATTGCTTCAATTTCGGATAGAAAACCTTCCTTATCTCTTATACCAGGAAAAAGAAAAATCAATTCAAAGCCAATGGTTTTAAACATATCTATATTTTCTAAATAGTTTTTTTCTCCTGCATACGATGGATTAATTGCAAGCTCAGCCTGAATAAATTTTATTTGGGGTAGAGAACTTTTTAATGAAGACACTATTTCATATTCATGACCTTGCGAATCAATTTTTATAAATAAATCTTCCTTATTAATTTCTCTCACTACATTATCCAAACAACGAACCTTAACTTCGTTTTCCGAGATAATATCCTTCTCTTCTAACTTTCTTTTAAGTGATGAGCTTACTGAGTTTTTAGTTTCATACAAAATCTTAATCTCTTCCTTTTCTCCTATTGCCATTCTTTCAAGAAGAATAGTTTTTTTTGAAACAATGTTTTTTTTTAAAAAATTCCATTCCTTCTCAAGGGGCTCAATAAGGTAAACACTCCCCTTGTAACCCATGTTCCTGATCATATTGTGATACTGCCCTTTGTTTGCTCCTATATCTATAAGATCTCTAATATCATATCTGGCAAATAAAAAGCTCAGATAGTTTTGAATACTATTTCTATTGTCAAACGGATATAAATCAAATCCCAACTTATTTGATAATCTCTTAACCTGATATCGAAAACTTTTCATTCTATTTTTTGTTCATGATTAATCTTGCAAGCTTTAAATCATAAACATTATCAATGTTTAAGGATCTTTCCTCCTCCATGATAAAAGGAAATAATTTCTTGCCAAACTGTATTTTATTTTTTATGTTTGAAATTTTAAAAATATACACTGCTCCATTCCTATGGAATACCTCAGTTAAATCCTGCCTATTAAGATTTGCTTGATCTTTATTTATTGGATTCAAAAATTTATTTTTAATTGTATACATTCTTGCTGGATGAGCATCTTCTACCTTGTAACAACTTATTAAGGTATCAGCACCTGATTTATCAAAAAATGAAATAGCATTATCAATATCTTTGGCTGTTCTTAAAGGACAAGTGGGCTGAAGTAATACTAGAAATTCATATCCTTTCAATATAAGTTCATATTCATCAACGATATTAAGCATTACATCGATCATGGGGGATTGATCTTTAGATAAGGTTTTATTTCTCAAGTGAGTTTTTATATTTAGCCTTTCAGAAATTTCTAATATTTTTCTATCATCAGATGAAACGATAAAGTCATCTAGATTTTTTGACTTAATCGCTGCCTCAATTGTGTAATGGATTAAAGGCTTTCCATTTAAGTCAATTATATTTTTTTTGGGTATGCCTTTTGAGCCGCCTCGAGCTGGAATAAGACCAAAAAATTTTTTTTTCATTAATAAAATTTTTTTTAATTAGTAATTTAGAATTTTTTGAGTATTTATTTCTATTTTTGAGAGAATGTTTGCCATCTTTTTGCCTGCATCACCGGAACCAAATCTTTTATCTTGAGGAAATTTTTTAAAAAGTTGTTTTTTAATTGCGCTTATTATTTCTTCTTTTGAATAGTTAACTCTAACTACATTTTTGCCAGATTCTCTTTTATTCTGACGAGAACCAATTATTACTGAAGGGACGCCCAAAAAACATCCTTCCCTTATAAAACTGCTACTATTACCAACAGTACAAGCGGAATTTTTAAGAAGAATTGCATAATCTTCTGGGCTAAAATTTCGGTAAAGATTAACGAAATTAGGCTTTTTTTGTTCTCTGTAAATTCTTAATGCTTTAGAAAAATCATCAGTTCCAGCATCTATATTTGGCCATAACCAAATCGTTTGTATTTTAAGTTCATGAATTGCATTTATCGTCTCTTTAATTTGCTTTGAGCCATCTCCGTATTCAGATGTAACGGGGTGTTGGAGAACAAGAATATATTTTTCATCAAGATTTAAATTTCCCAATCCTTTTGATTGATTTGAAAAGTTTTCTAGCCCTAAAGACTTATTTGAAATAAGATCTATCGACGGACATCCAGTGTTAAAAACATATTCTGGATTCTCTCCCATTTTTATAATTCTCTTTTTTGATTGCTCTGTAGCCGGAAAATGTAAGTGAGATAGTTTTGTGATTGCATGTCTCACACTTTCATCAATTGAACCAGTAACCTCTCCTCCTTGAGTGTGAACAAGAGGGATATTCATATAACTAGCTGCAATTGCAGTTGACATAGTTTCATACCTATCTGCGACTGTGAGAACAAAATCTGGCTTTATTCTGTCAAAGACAGATGATAGTTCAATTATTCCTAAACCAGTTGATTTCGCCATATTGAGGGGAGTCTCTCCTTCCAGCATCATGTGTATAGTTTCAATTGGCCTGAAACCATCTTTTTTGATAACTTTGATTGCTTCACCAAATCTCCATAAAAGTGCACTAGCCCCAACAATCAGCTGAAGTTCCAATTTAGGATGCTCTTCTATGGCTTTAAGAATTGATTTTGATCTTCCATAATTTGCTCTGCTATGGACCACCACGCAAATTTTTTTTCTTTTCATGATTTTTTGATTTGAAAATGTTTTTTTTCAAGTGGAGAATCTTTTTTTAGTGATTTTCTTATTGGATATTTAAGATACTTATCTAAATCATCATGTGTAATTCCTACTGCTGGTTTAAGAAACTTAATATCTTTCATAGAAATTTTATCTCCTGCTGAAACATCCTTTTTTAAATAAGCCGACTTAAGAAAAAGTTTTTTTAATTTTTTTTGATTTAAGGAAAGTTTTGATTTATCTACTTTTTTACTAATGGAAGAATTAATAAACTTTATGCCATCAGATAGAATTTTTAATTCATCAAAAGTTATTGAAGAGGAGGCATCAAAACCAAATATGTCTTTGTCAAAACAAACGTGGACTTCTACTGCGCAGGCTTGATATGAAGCTGCAACCAAGGAAGGGAAAATGGTGCCTGAATGATCTGAAAATCCTGTTAGACATTTGAATCTTTCTTCATATTCTTTGAGAACGTTAAATCCAAGGTTTTCAGGTTTGCATGGATATTCAGAAGTACATTGCATGAGACAAAAATTGTTTTTATCAAATTTAAAAATTGAAAATAACTTAGATATATCTTCATAAGTTGACATTCCGGTTGAAAGAAAAATTGGCTTCTTTGTTTTAACAATATTTGAAATAAGGTCAAAATTAAAAAACTCACCTGAAGCAATTTTCCAACAATCAATTTTTAAATCTTTAAGCAACTTAAAAGCTTTCATAGAAAACGGAGAGGATATAAACAAAATTCCAAGCTTTTTAGCAAGATCTCTTAATTTTTTCCATTGATCATCTGTAAATTCCATCCTTCTCCAATAATCAAGTCTAGAAAAATCATCAATCTGTAAAGGCTTGTATCTAAATTCATCTAAATAACTACTTTCTTCATCAGCAAAATGAGTTTGAAATTTAATTGCATCTGCACCGTTTTTTGCGGCTGCCTCAATAAATGAACATGCCATTGCAAAAGAACCTTCATGAGCTTGTCCTACCTCAGCAATAAGTAAGGTTTTATTTTTATTTAACAAATATGACATATTACTCAAATGTATTTTTTGATGGTGTTTAATATATATTTAGACCTTTCCAAAGTAGTGTGATGTGATAAAACTTCTTCTCTCCAATTTTCAGAAATTCTTTCTGCTTCAGCGTCATTAAGATACATTAACTTTTCTTTCAAAGAAAGGGCCTCCTTTTTTCTATCATTCTCTCCTAAATACCTAAGCATAGGATAAGTAATCACATTATGATTATCTTCGAAATTCATTTCCACGGTCTCACAGTCAGGGGTAGGTATCACTGGGCAAGAATACGTTACTGCAGACATAGTATGTCTCGTTGTAGTCCAAGATCTACCAGAAGGACTCAAAATAAATTTAGACTGAGCCATATTTTCTATCAATTCAAAATGACTTAATAGCTCTCTTTTATAATGCTTGTTTATGTCAATAGTGGTTATGTGCGATTTATCTAATGAATTAAAGGCTTCAAGGATGTCTTTTCTATTCTCATAAGTTATTGGCTTGTTTAAAACACCGCTGAAAAAAAAATCATTTTTCTTATTATTCATAGAAATTCTTTTTATATCCTCAAAATTTTCAATTTTTATAGGATCTGGAGCAAGGGGATAAAGATCATCTTCTAGCATTCCCTTTGGAATATCTTTTTTAAAATATAAATCAAAATTTTTTCCTTTGGATAAACCTTTGAAAAGAAGACTTTTCTCTTTTTCATGATAAATGTCTTCTTGATCTGGATGATCAATAATTGCAACAATTATATTAAGATTCTTAGCCTTTTTTATTAGGTCTTTGTAGAAGTTGAAAGAATCGATGCTTACAAGAAGAGCATCAAAATTTCTTAATTCTTTTTTCAATTTCTTTAAAGAAATCCTTTTTGGTTGGTGAAGATTATGAGCAGATGGATTTGTGGTGTAGGAAGGAATATTCTTTTTTAAATATTCTCTATGTAGGCCTCCTAAAAAAAAAGTATTCCTATTTATTTTTGCTAATTCTGCATAATAAAGAATCTCATATGCAGCAAATTTAAAGTTTAATCTCTCATAAAAATTTCTAAAAAAAAAGCGAAGGTTAGTATTCCTATAAAAGTGATGATGAAAAGAAATATCCCTTTTAGGAATTACAGCTATTTTCACTTTAATTTATTAAAAGAATCTTTAAAGAGTTCATAAGATCTCAAAGATTCAGAAGGTAATACTGACCTATATCCATCAGAAAGAAGTTTTTGATTATATTTGTAACCTATCATTTCCTCTTCCATATCAAGGGTTAAATCATGTTCATTTCTATCCTGATAAACACTTGCAGAGTTATATAAAACAAAGTTCCCATATTTGTCATATAAATCCTGTTGGATTGCATACCCACCCCAAATGTCATCCATTCTTCCAATGTGTGGTATCACCATATAGTGAGGGATAAGATCCCTATGTATAAAGGTATTTTGACTATTAAATGGAGAAATTGTCTTACTAAAGAATGGCTTAAATTCTTTAAATTGAACTTCTGGCATCTGAGTTATTCTGCACACTGCATCAATATCAGGATCACCATTCCAAAAATCAGCTTGAACAAGACAAAGCATTTTTTCAGTTCCCACTTTTTTAGACTCCCTTTTAGAAACTAGCTGCAAAGGAAATCCTCTGTGCCAAAGATTTGAATGTTCGGTCACATGAATTGGGTCAAAAGCATCAAGCTCTGTTTTGAAGAGATTAGCTTCTACTTCTTTACCGACTAAAATATTTTTACCCCAATTTTCATTAGGTATATTATCGTCATCTACAGTGGCCATTACGTCGGCTCCCATTTCATATGCTTTGATAAAACCCATGTTCCTTCTACGAATAGATTTCCAACCGATAGAATCGCTTAAATCTTTATTAATTTTCTCCTGATCCTCAGGAGATAAATAGGTGACATTTGGTAAAGATTTGTAGCTTGAATGAGGTGTTTTAGTATCTCCTACTACTATAAGATGCCAATCAGACATTTTTGAAAATTTTATGGTAGCCTCTGTTGGTTCATTAACGGTTGTTGTGACTATAATCTTATTAATTTCTCTCTCCTTTTGGTGCGATAGTTTTATTTGAAATTTTGTACTTATGATCCGCGATATCTAAAATTTGTCCACGGTGTGCGGTAATGATTATTGTTACTTTACCCTTTTTTCGTTTTAATATGTTTAAAACTTCTCTTTCAGATACATCATCTAAGGAGCTTGTGGCTTCATCCAAAATCAAAATTCTGCTGTCTTTATAAAGAGCTCTTGCAATACCAATTCTTTGTCTTTGACCTCCAGAGATAAATGAACCGCCCTCACCTAACATTACATCTAAACCATCTTTTTGCTTAGCTAAATTTATTAAATTTAAATCTTCTAAAATATTTTCTATTTTTTCTTCATCTATAAATTCAGTTTCAACTCCAAGTGCAATATTTTCTTTTAAAGATTTATTGAAGATATATGTATCCTGAATAACGTAACCCGTGATATGAGTAAGCAGGTAGTCTTCTTTAAATTGCTTGCCTTCAATTAATATTTCTCCCTCGGTAGGTTTTTGGAGGCCTATAATCAGATCTAGAATTGTGGATTTACCTGATCCACTCTCACCCTCAATAGAAGTTATTGAACCTTTGTTTATCTTGAAATTCATTAATTCAAGAAACTTTTTATCATCGTAACCAAATCCAACATTTTTAAATTCTATAGTCTTAGGATTTGAGGGATAAACGTAATTTATATCATTTAAATTATCAGAATTAATATCCTTTGCTCTATGTTCGAAATATCTCTTGACATTTTTTTCTGAGGTTGAGCTGAAATTTAATGTTTGAAAAGCAAGTATCATTCTTGTTAAGGATGGTATAACTCTTAATGATGAAACAAGTAAGATTCCAATAAAAGAAATGATCTCCTCAATAGAATAGTTAAAATAAACAAAGAATAATGATATGACTGCAGCAATAATTAAAATGAAATATTCCAAAATATATTTTGGTAGCTGAGAATAAAATAATCTTGCTATTTCTGCATCATAATATCTTTTTGTGATTTTCTTGTAAGATGCCGAGTAGAATTTCTCAAGACCAGCTAATTTAAATGCCTTAAAACCTCTATATGACTCTCCAATATATTCCAGCATCTTAACTAGTGATAACTGTCTTTGCTCTCCATAAAATTCAATCTTTTTAGAAAAAATAAGAACATAACACAAAGTAAAAAAACTAAAACTCAAGATAATAGACAACATTATGTATGGGTTAGTGTAAAAAAGAATAAGGACTGCTCCAAGTAGAACAACAAAATCCATAAGTAAGTTAATATATGATCTTAGAGCATCCCCAAAGAAAGTTATATCTTGATGAACATCTCTAATAAATTGTGATGAATTACTTTTTATAAAATCCTTATAATTTTGCTTCACTGAATTTGAATAAATTTCAATTGATAATAGTCTTGTAGAATAAGAAATCCTTGCAGTAATAAGCCTAAGCAATAAAACAGCGCTAATTGTTCGTAGGGTAAAAATTAGAAATATTATGAAGCTAAGATAATAAAAAATATTATCTTTATTTAAAAACTTAAAGTACGGATTCATTAAATCTAAAGCTAAAAGAATACTTCCCTCATTAGAAAGAAAACTGATAAAAGGGATTAAAGATCCCAAACTTAAAATTTCAAAAACTAAGAGTATGAAAGAAGCAAAAAAAACAATAAATATAAAATAACTATCAACTTGAGAGACTAACCTAAGAGTGTCTATAAAATTTTTCATTTATATTCCTCTAGCGTTTATTTTTAATGGAGTAGGAAAAATAGTTTTCTTTTTTAAAAAGAATGCTTCTATCGAATAAAGTACTGAGATTTTCCTCTGACTCCTTTATGATTAATTCTCCTTGTTTATCTTGTCCTGGCCCACATGGTGAAAGTCCTGAAATTTTGTTAGATTTATCTTTATCTATGAATTCAATACACATATATATTCTCTTTCCTTTAGAGTCAGAATAAGCTCCCCTGTGAAAATTATTGCTGTCAAAAAAAAGGATGTCGCCTTCTTGATATTCTGCTGATAGCTCATCACTTTTGATTTCATTTTTCGAGAAGTCAGAAAATCTTTTTATGTCTGATAATAAATTCAGTTTCATTAAATTGGGCCTTTTAGTTGGAATGAACTTAGTTGCCGCAGGATTTCCTTCAGTATGTAGAATGCAAAAAAGTTTTATTCTATAGCCAACATTATCGTGATGCCACGATTCTGCAGGGATCCCTTTAACATTAGTAGCGCATTTAATATAGAAATCATCGATCCTTGCATTCTCCCCAATATAGTTTTTTACAATTTTGATAACTATTGGAGAAGAAACTATCTTGTGAAGCAAATTTTGATTGAACTCTCTTAGAGTTTTGCCAGGATTCTTTTGGAAATAATTAAATATCTCTTCAGGACATAAAATTGAAGAATTTATCCCAATCTTATCTAAAGATAGCTTCAAATATCCTCCTGAAATAAATTCATTCTCTTCTTTTTTAAAATTTTTATCGCTTTTTCTATCAAAATAAATGATTATTGGATACGCAAAAAGTCGCTTAAAAAAAAATTTAAAAATAGATAGCATTTATACTAAATCTCAAAAAAATTCCTTATAACAACTACAAATAAAGATAACAAGAACCCAAAAATTGTAAATAAAATCACTATAAGGGGTCTGTTAGGACCACTTTTATAAAGTGGCATATAGGGCGATTGAATTATTTCAAGAAAGTTATAACTAGGTATGTCTGCATAAGCCGACTTCTCTAATTCTCTGCGAATTACCTCAGATGCAAGATCTTTTATGCTAGATCTAGAACTTGATGATAATAAGTTTTCTAAGTGCTCAATAGCCTCTTTTCCTTTGAGCTCTTTTTGGTTCTTTTTGTACTTATTAAATTCAATAATTAAAGTTTCTAAAATATATTGTGATGCTACAGGAGAAATACTCTTAAAAGTGACTTCTAAAACATTCATGTCATAGTCAATATCAAGGTCTAAATCTTTTAATAAAATTCCATGGGCGTTCTGCATATGGGGTTTTGAGGAAACATCTTTGTTAACATGCCATTTATTATTTTTAACATCAAAAATATCCTTGTCGTATAGATTCTTCTCTTGATTACGATCATAAGCGTCTAGGGCAACTAAATTTTTTAAAAATTCTTCATTATTATAAAGAATAGAAAAGAAATCCAAGGACTTCATTTCCAAACTATATTTATTTAAGGGAGAGTTTTGCGAAATATTAAAGCCAATTAAATTTCCAATTCCCGACGAAAGAGATGGGTTGGACATATTATTTTCTGATTCTGACAAGATTGCAGAAGAGGAGTAATAATTGGTAATGCTTAGAGAATATATAATTGCAGAAAGTGAAAAAATAAAAGTTAATATGAAAATAAATCTTAATTTTTGCTTAAAAAAGTTAAATAATTCAATTTGAAGAATTTTTTTCTCTTCCATAAATGTATTTTAACTTTATATTTATTCTTTTAGTAAACAAACTCTTTAATTGATGATCAAATATATTGAATATTCAGTCTTATGATTTATTCTTCCTTATATATTTAGCTGGATTACCTGCCCAAACTTCGTTGTCTGGTATATTTTTTGTCACTACACTTCCAATTCCAACTAGACAATCATTTCCTATTTTTAAATCCTCTCTAACTATTGTGTTTCCCCCTATCCAAGAATTATCTCCAATAGTACAACTACCGCACAACATTGTGTTTGCAACAATTTTTGTATTCTTTCCAATTACTACATTATGAGATATGTGAACTAGAGCATCTACTTTTACATTATTTTTAAGAATTGTATTCCCAATTGTTCCTCTATCAATATTTACATTTGCACCTAACTCAACGTTTTCCTCGAGAATTACCTTACCAATGTGCGGCATTCTAAAACTTTTTCCTTCATTATTTTCATAAAATCCAAAACCATCACCTCCTATAGAATTTCCAGGGCCTATTTGAACATGGTTCTGAATCTCGACACATTCGTGGATGAAAGTACCAGGTCCAATTTTTATTCCTTTCTGTGTATTTATCACACCATCGCTGATGAAAGATAAATTATTAAAAAAGTTCTCATTAGAGAACCTATCAGAACCATTCAATGAACCAGGGGATATGTAGTTTTGATAAATTAAAATTTTAAAAATTTCAGAAAAAAAATATTTTGGATTCTGGGTTAAAAGAAAAACAATGTTATTGAAATTTTTATCTGAATGTAAATTCTTTATGGTTTCATCTGATGTAACTATTAAAAGCTTAGAACAACTTATATCCTCCTTCCAATTAATTTGCCTGTTAGAACTTACCCAAGTACATGATTCTTCTTTCTGCTGAAAGATTGAGCATATATTTTTAATTTCAAGATTTAAATTACCTATAATTTCAAAATCATTTTGACTCAATTTAGAAATGATTTCATTTATCTTCATTTTTTTATGCTTGCTTTGATGTAAATCGCAAATCTATGTTTATTTTCTTTAGGACATTCATACCTTAATATTTCATCAATTTCTGCAATTGGTTTAATCGCAGCTACAAGTTGATCTTCGCGAAAATGATGAAAATGGACATGATCTTTAAGTAAAGTAGCATCATAGTCCCAAGCGTAACCTGATATAACTAGCGTTAAATTTGGCCTGCCAATTCTGTGAGCTTGAAGTAAAGCTTCATGGTAATCAAATATATGATCAAGACTAGTATTAAAAATAATTCCATCAAAAGATGAATCTTTAAATGGTAAATATTCCGCATAACAAGAAATCATAGACCCATTTATTTTACTAAGAAAAGGATCGCATCCAACGTATTTAACTTTTTCACTGAACAAGAGCATACTTTTATTTGTTGAGTTACACCCCACGTCAAGAATATCACCCCTCAAATCTTCCAAAAATTTATTCATCCTAAAAATATGTCTTCTGACTGGGCGATCATCATCAGGATATGTAATATCTCCAAGGCACTTAAGATAAGACATAAAAAAATATAACCGCTCAGAATCTTGAACTAATTTTTTAAGATCTAAATTTTTTGACTCAAAGTTCTTAAAAATCTTTTTTAATTTTTCAGTTCTTAAATCAATATAATATTCTTGAGGATTAACAATATTATTAATTGAACTTTTTTCATAAAGGTCCTTGTAATCATTGGAAATTTTTTTTTCTAATTCATGAACATTTAAGTACTCAACATTCTTCTTAATTTTTTGAAGTTCTCGCCAACTTAACTCACTATCTGATTTAATTTTCTTGTTAAGCTGCATCATTAATATATTTTTCTAAATTTAAATCATCTATCCTTGATTTATTTTTTATATGAACAAAATGCCAAAGATCAAGAGCAAGCAAGGACCAAAGCTTGACATTATTTTTTGCTAAATTATTTTTGTGCTCATCAAGAAGATGGTTTATAAATTTTGTGTCCAATGAAGCTAAAATGCTTGATTTACTTAATCTATTTATTAGAAGGTCATACATATCATTTTTAAACCAAATATCAGTAGGAGTTCCATAACCTTTCTTTTTTCTAGATATTATATCTACAGGTAAAATTGTATGAAGAGAGTCCTTCAAGATAGCTTTTTCTGTTATCGAGGAGTCATATCTTGTTGATATATCTTTCCAAGATAATTGCCTGGCAAAAGATACAATTCTCTGATCCAAAAAGGGGACTCTTTCTTCAATTCCAAAAGCCATTGTCATCTTATCTGCTTTCATAAGATAATTCTCGGAAAGCATAGATTCTTGATCTGTTTCAAGAAGGGACTGAACGAAGTCGTCAATATTTTGCTTAAAAAGAAAAGATTCAGAATTCAGTTCATCTTTGATTTCATTCACATCAAACCCAAGGCTTGATAATTCACTTAAATTGAAGACAGAAATATTTTTTTCCCAAATTTCTGGCATATCAGAAAAATTATTTTTCTTAAAAGCCTCAATCATTTCTTTATATTTAGTATAGCCAGCGAAAAGTTCATCGGCTCCTTCGCCAGCAAATACAACTTTCACAGAATCTTCATTTGCTAACCTTGAAACAAAATAGGTTGGGATAATTGCTGCATCGCCCATTGGCTCATCATAATGCCATGCAATTTTTAAAAGGTTTTCTTTTATGTCCGACATCTTTAAGGTGAGAGTCTTATGATTAGTGTTGAAGTGCTCGCCTACCAATTTTGCAAAAGTTGCTTCAGAATTATCAGGATAATCATCAAATTCTACGCAATAAGAAAAAAGTTTTTGTGGAGAAAATATTGAAGATATGGCTGCAATTGATGATGAATCAATTCCTCCAGATAAATAAACACCAAAATTTACTCCATCAGATATAAGTTGCGACCTCACAACTTCGTTTAATGTTGATAAAAACTTATGTCTTTTTTCAGGGAAAAGTTCACCAATATCTTGGTTACTATAGGTTAACTTTTTAATTTCTATTTCACCCTTTCTAACAATTAGACAGTCTCCTGGAAGTAGCTTGTAAATGTTATTGAATAAAGTTTTATTTGATCGAACATACCTATAAAACAAGTATTCTGTTAGAGCTTCATTGCAAACTTGAGGGTCAACTCCAGCTTCTAATATTAAAGACTTTATTTCACTAGAAAAAGAAAGATTATCTTTATCATGGTAATAATATAACGGCTTCACTCCAGCGTGATCTCTACACAAAATCAACTTTTCTTTTTTTTCATCCCATATACTAAAAGCGAATATTCCAATTAATTTATGAAAGAAAGATTCCCCATATGTCATATAGCCTTGATGAATTACCTCGCAGTCTGACGAAGTTTTAAATTTAATTCCCTCTTGAACCAAAGAAGTTCTTAATTCTGAAAAATTATAAATTTCTCCATTTACAGCCGTAACGACTTTTCTCTCATAATCAATAAATGGTTGCCTTCCATTGGCTTTATCCATGATTTTTAATCTTGAGTGAGATAGAAAAATCTTTTGACTCTCATAAAAAAAATAATCATCTGGGCCTCTATGAGACAGGGAATTGAGGTTGTTGATTTTTTTTTCAAACCCATTTGTCTTTATTATTCCGAAAATTCCACACATTAAAGTATCAACCTTTCTATTTCAAAACACTCTGCATATTTGTTCCCAGATTTGAGTCCATCAACTATTAATTTGGACTTTATTACATCGTTAGAAAAGTAATCTATTAAACTGGTATCGCTTGAGAGCATGCTTCTAAAGGAATTAAGTGCCTTTATTTTATTTTGCACGTCCTCTATCTCAATTGGGAAGAAAAAGTTAGAAAAGTCTCTGTGTGAGCTATTGTATATTTGATAATAAATTATACTTTTTCTATTAAAAGCTTTGAGAGTGGTTTCAGCAAGCGTTCTATGATCTTGATGTACATCATTTCTTGAGTTAGTAAATACAATATCAGGAGAAAATTTATTTTTAATCTGATATAAGAAATCCAATAACTTTTGCCTTTGCTCAGGAAATACCTGGCCATCTACTACTGAATTTACTTCATATGAATTTTTATCCAAACCTAAAGATTCGAACGATTTATATTGCTCTTCTATATCTCTTTGCAAGACAATCTTTCCTTCTGAATCTCGAAGATTTTTTGAAAGAACCTGAACAAATAAGTTCTTCTGTGGAAAATTTGATCTAATTAATGATGATATGAGACCGCCGCAACTAAATTCAACATCATCCATATGAGCTCCAAGAAAAAGGATCTTCTTATCTTTGTTTATCATTTTTTATGTAAAGAGATAGTTTTTCATTATTTTTGATTAAGCTAAAGTCTTCTTTAAAATTAGAATCTAATTTTGATATGTAATCGTTAGAAATTATTGAATAATTGATCTTAATATTCTTTCCCTCAATAATATTATCTTTAAATAATTTATAATCAAGGTATGGATAATCTCTCTTAAACTCTTCTATCTCTCCAAATCTTCCTAAAGGAAACTCACAAGTTTTTTTTCCATACCCAAGATTAATTGCTATTGTTCCAAGCCTAAAGTCCTGAGAAAAAAAGTTAGAATTCCTCATATCATTTTTAAAGTCTTTAAGAAGATCATCTACATAATAATTTATAGGAGACATGTTGATTGGTTTTGCAGGCAGTTTTATTAGAAGAAATAAATTATATATTAGCTTCAATGTTAAAAATATTGCAAAAATAAAAAAATTGAAATGAAAAAGTTTCAACATTAAAAATGAAAGAATTATCAAATTTAAGTAAGGAAGGTATCGCCAACTTTCGCCTAGGAATTCGAATCTTTTTAATGAAGTGATAGCAAAAATTGAAATAGAAATAATTGATATTAATAAAACTTCTTTGTATCCAAAGAAAAAAGACAGCGATAAGACCAACAAAGTATTTATTGCTGGGATGAAATCTTCAAAAAAGGTAAATGAAAAAAGATTTCTTAACCTTCCTGATTTGTTGTGTCTAGAAAATCTAGAAATTTGCATTTTAAATGTGTGTATTTGAGATAAAAAAGTATCGCGAATACTTTTTGATGAAATAAAAATAAGAACTAAGAACAATAAAATAATGATTAAGTAATTTAGATCATAGAAAACAAGAAAAGGTAGAAATATTAAAAAAAGAAATTGCCTACTAAAATGGCTGCCGTAAATACAATTTGAAACAAATATTATTGAGAAAGCGATCTTAGCGATGGAATTATCTTCTATCAAGAATAAAGCTAAAAGAAATGAATTTGAAATCATATAAAAATATCTTGGGGAAAAAGCAAAATATAAAATTTTATGAGGTTTAAAGTTTGAGAAATCCATAAATATTAAAAAGATCCCAAAATATAATAAGAAATCTAAAGAAAATGTTTTCTGGGTAATGGCCCAAAAAAGTGAAGTAAATAAAAATGAATAAAAAAAGTTTAAAAAAAAGGGATAATTTTCTAAAAATCTATCTGGAATAAAATAAACAGAATAAAAAAAAGTTGAAGGGAAGATGTGGTTTTTTCCAATACCTAGCAAGCATCTATCTAATGAATATTTCCATTCGCTAAAACAAAAAAAATATGCTGAAGCATCTCCAGTGGGGCCTAAAGAAAAGTAGTTGCTCTTTAGAATTCTATAGCAAAGAAAAAAAAAGGAACCTAAACCTAAAAGGAGTATAGAAATCTGTATCATTTAAATGTGTCCCTTATTTGTAATATTCCTTGAACCACTCTACAAATTTAGGAATTCCTTCGGAAATTTTGGTTTCGGGAACATATTCAGTTAGTTCACGCAGAAGATCATTATTGGCCCAAGTAGCCTCTACATCTCCAGTTTGCATTTCAACATATTCTTTCTTAGCTTTCTTACCTAAAGAAACTTCTAATTGATTTATGTAATCCATTAACCCTTCTGGAGATGAATTACCAATATTAACAATTCTATAAGGAGCATCAAAGTATTTCTCATAATTCAGAGTTTTATCATTTCCATAGGTTGGTGGCTTTGACATGAGTTTTTCGACAGAAGTGACCAAATCATCAATGTAAGTAAAATCTCTTTTCATATTTCCATGATTAAAGACTTGAATACTCTCGTTATTAAGAATTGCTTTAGCAAACTTAAAAAGTGCCATATCTGGTCTGCCCCATGGACCATACACTGAGAAGAAACGAAAAACAGTTATTGGTAAAGAAAAGGCATAAGAATAATAATGAGATAGATTTTCAGAAGCTTTTTTTGTAGCAGCATAAAAGGAAATTTGTGAATCAGTTCTTTGATCTTCTTTGAAAGGCATATCTTTATTTAGACCATAAACAGAAGAAGTTGATGCAATCAATAAGTGCTTCAGATGAAGGTTTTTTGAAACTTCTAAAATGTTATAAGTCCCCGATATGTTTGTATTCAAGTATTTAGTTGGATTTTCGAAAGAATATCTCACTCCAGCTTGAGCAGCTAAATGAAATAATATTTCAGGATTATAATTTTTGATTACCTCACTTGTTTGATCATTGCATATATCTAACTTTTCGAATTTAAAGTTTAAATGTTGTTCTAGAAAAGATAACCTATCTTTTTTTAAATTAACAGAATAATAATCATCCAAATTATCAATTCCTAAAACTTCAAATCCATTATTGAGAAGTTTTGAAATCAAATGAAAGCCAACAAACCCAGCAGCTCCTGTAACCAATATCTTTTTCATGAAAAATTACAAAGTAATTACATTCTCATAGAAATTCAAACGAGATTTAATATCAAAAATAAATGAATTTGGTTTCAAAATATTATTAAGTTTACTTTTACTCATTTCTAAAATTTCTTTATGAGGCACGGCAAAGATTAAACCGTCGTAATAATTATCTTTTAATTCATTAACAATTCTTAAATCTTTTGGTTTATCAAGGCCTTTTGAAAACCATGGATCGTATACATCTATATCAAAACCACTTTCAGAAAGGATGTTATGTAAATGTAACGATTTAGAATTCCTTAGGTCAGGGCAATCTTCTTTAAAAGTTATTCCCATTATTAGTAATTTAACAGAATTAATTTTTTTATTTCTTTTAAAAATTTCTTTAGTAATTCTATTAGATATATATTCCGGCATTTCGTCATTAATTCTTCTTCCTGCTAAAATCATCTCAGGATGAAAGCCCACTTGTTTTGCCTTATGGGTCAAATAGTATGGATCTACTCCAATACAATGGCCCCCGACTAGTCCTGGCTGGAAATTTGAAAAATTCCATTTTGTAGAAGCTGCCTGTAAAACTTCATGAGTACTTATATCAAGCTTATTAAATAAAATCGCTAATTCATTCACGAAGGCGATATTTATATCTCTCTGAGTATTTTCTATCACCTTTGCAGCTTCAGCCACTTTAATTGAAGATGCACAGTAAACTCCAGCTGAAATGATTGACTCATAAAGCTCTTTTAGATAACTACAAGTTAATTTATCGTTCCCGCTAACAACTTTCACAATTTTCTCTAAAGTGTGCTCATTATCGCCAGGATTTATTCTTTCAGGACTATAGCCAACACGAAAATCTTTTCCAAATTTAAGGTTTGAAGCTTTCTCAAGAATTGGTACACATATTTCTTCAGTTGCGCCTGGATAAACAGTAGACTCATAAATAACGATATCTCCTTCAGTTAAATACGACGCAACTAAAAGAGATGCACTTTCTACGCTGGAAAGATCAGGATTATTGAATTCATCAACTGGAGTGGGTACCGTAATAATGTATATGTTACAATTTTCTATATCTTTTTTATTGGATGTAAGGTTGAGTTTTGAACCTTTTATCTTTAAGGAATCTACCTGATTAGTTTCATCTATCCCACTCTTCAAATTAGAGATTCTTTTTTCGTCTTTATCGAATCCTATGCAGGGGTATACTTTAGAAAAGGATATAGCTAAAGGCAGACCAACATACCCTAAACCTACTATACAAATTTTGGAAGCATTTATATCAAACATACTAAGAAACTTTTAATTCGATTTTTTTATTTGCTCTTCAATCCAAGGATAGGTTTTTGCCAACCCTACTTCCAAAGAATCCGAAACTTCCCATCCAACTTTTTCTGAAAATAATCTATTATCTGAGTTTCTTCCCATCACACCAACTGGACAATCAAATCCATATTTATCTTTAAACTCTTTCCCATAAATATTTCGAAAAGAAATATTCTTTTTAGATACTCTTATAGCAAGGTTTGCTAGATCGTTTATAGTTACCATCTCTTCCGAGCCAATATTCACTGGACCTATGAAATTTGAATTCATTAACCTTAAGACTGCTTCAACACATTCATCCACATATAGAAAACTTCTAGTCTGATTTCCTTCTCCCCACACTTCGAAAGATTCACCTAGATCTGTTTCTGCTGATTTTCTTAAAAGCGCAGCAGGGGCTTTTTCTTTTCCACCATTCCAAGTTCCTTGAGGGCCAAATATATTGTGAAATCTTGCTACTCTTACATCAAGTTTATAATTTCTATTGAAGGCTTGATATAGTCTTTCGCTGAAAAGCTTTTCCCAACCATACTCTGAATCAGGATTGGCCGGATAAGCACTTGATTCCTCACAATTAGGGTTATCCGGATCCAGCTGATTATGCTCAGGATACATGCAAGCCGAGGAAGAATAAAAAGTTCTTTTCACCTTTTTCAATGAAGCTGTATGAACTACATTTAAATTGATTAGAGATGAATTATGCATTACATTTGCATCATTCTCACCAGTAAAAATGTAACCAGCTCCTCCCATGTCAGCAGCTAATTGATAAAGCTCATCAACATCCTCTTCTATGATGAGATCAACAGCTTTTGGATCTCTTAAATCAGCCTGGATAAATTCATCGCAAATATCTGAATGAAGAAAGTATTCATGTTTTTTTATATCTGCCACTCTTACATGAAATCCCTCATTTTTTAATCTTTTTGCTAAATGACCTCCTATGAAGCCGCCTCCCCCCAGTACAACTGCTCTTTTCATAATTCTAGCCCCCATTAAATATTAAATGGATTGTATTCATAATCGAAAAGAAGTATATAGAACATCAAGTTTTGATGATACAGAAGTCATTAATTTTTATAAATTGCTCATGGTACCCAGGGCCGGACTTGAACCGGCACGAAGTTTCCTTCGAGGGATTTTAAGTCCCTTGTGTCTACCAATTCCACCACCTGGGCATTGATATCAATAAACGTTTTGAATTAATAGATTATAATTCGGAATTATATACCAGAGTAAAAATGAATCGAATAGATGTAATAAAAAGAATTTTTGGAAGCAGGCTTGAATTAGTTAAATCCGATGTAATTGTTAACAATAAAAGAGTGGGGACAATGAATGGCTGTTTAAAGTTTATTGAGGATGATAATGATTCTTCGGAAACTTTTGACAGGCAGTGGCAAGAATTCCCAACACTCAGACATGATGATGAAAATAATAACAGAATAAAAAATGTTTTAATTCACAGAACTGGTTGGGATCTAAAAAAATTAAAAGGAAAATTGATCCTTGAATGTGGGAGTGGAGCTGGAGCAGATTCAGATGTTCTTATCAATCATGAAGCAAGTTTAGTTAGTGTTGATTTATCAACTAACATTTTAGAAAAAAATCAATCAAGCGATAAACAAGTCATAATTCAAGCTAGCATTGATGATCTTCCATTTGAAAAAAATATTTTTGATGTAGTTTTTTGTCACCGAGTAATAATGCACACTAAAAGTCCTCAATTAACCTTAGAGCATATACTCGAATTTGTGAAGCCTGGAGGGTCAGTATTTATTCACTCGTATGCTAGAAATTTTGCCCAGATGGCAAATTGGAAGTATTTTTTAAGGCCTTTGACAAAACGAATGAACAAAAACTTACTGTTTTATTTAATTAATAAATTTGGCCCTTTTTTAATGAAACTGAATAGCTTGATTAGAAGTATTCCTCCAGATAAATTTGGAAAATTCCTTTTCAAAATTTCAAATAGGATAATTCCGATCAGAAATTATCACTTAGATTCAAATAGTTCTTTAGCAAATTATAATCATAAAGAAATAGTACAACTCTCAATCCATGATACTTTTGATGCTCTATCTCCAAAGTATGATAGTCCCCTTTCTTGGAAGCAAATGGAAAAAGCTGCTAGGGATTTTTCAATAAATGACTTTGAAATTATTCAAGAGAGAGGAGTAACTATTCTGAGAAATGATCGTTTAGATAAAGATGGAGGCTGAGGTCGGAATCGAACCGGCGTGGACGGATTTGCAGTCCGCTGCATGACCACTCTGCCACTCAGCCTAATTTTTATACATTCTACTTATTATTTTTATGAAATTCCCAAGAACTTTTGCACA
>MDTB01066523.1_pt1 | contig 29991 bp, 32 predicted proteins | sample 811161 | NCBI WGS metagenome assembly MDTB01 (sample SAMN05326650, study PRJNA326480) | marine metagenome | isolation source: seawater | place: Mediterranean Sea | collected 2009 | reverse complement strand
TTATGCAGCAGTAGCTCAGTTGGTTAGAGCACTAGTTTGTGGAACTAGGGGTCGGTGGTTCGAATCCACCCTGCTGTACCAAAAAATGGTAAAAGATAATAAAACAAAACCTTCAAAGGAATTACCTTTAGGTTTTGTAGATAGACAGGAAAAAGAATTATTAATCCGTGATTTTGTAATTTCTAATATAAAAGAAGTTATGATTAAGTACGGTTTTCAATATCTCGAAACACCTAGTTTCGAGTATACGGATAGTATTGGTAAATTTTTGCCAGATAAAGAAAGGCCCGATGCTGGAGTTTTTTCATTTAAAGATGAAAACAAATGGCTATCTCTCAGGTATGACCTTACTGCACCACTGGCAAGATATGTCGCTAAAAATTATCTTGAAATTCCAAAACCTTTTAAAAGATATCAGTTGGGCACTGTATGGAGAAATGAGAAGCCAGGACCCGGAAGATTTAGAGAATTTTTACAATTTGATGCAGATTACGTGGGAACAAAAAATTTACAATCAGATGCTGAGCTTTGTATATTAGTATCAGAGATATTAGAGAGATGTGGATTAGAAAAAAAAGATTATATTGTAAAGATTTCCTCTAGAAGAATAACAGATAAGTTGTTTGAAAAATTAAAAATTAAATCAAAAGATCAAATATTTATTACACTACGAGCGCTTGATAAAATAGATAGATTAGGATGGGGAGAAGCAAAAAAACTTCTAGGAGAGGGCAGGAAAGATAAATCAGGAGATTATACAAAAGGCGCAAATCTCAAAAATGATCAAATTAAAATAATAGAAGATACTTTAAAAGGTAAAACGACTGACAGCGAGGATATAACAGAGATTATAAAAATATTCCAAGCTTATAATTTTAAAAATTATAAATTTGACCCATCAGTTATTCGGGGATTAGAATATTATACAGGACCCATCTTTGAAGTTAATTTAAATTTTGATGTTAAAAATATTAAAGGGCAAACCATTCAATTTGGCTCAATAGGCGGAGGAGGAAGATACGATAATCTTGTAAATAATTTTGGAAACCTTGATTGCCCCGCTACTGGGATATCTATAGGTCTTGATAGGTTAGTATTTGCATTAATGCAAAAAAAAGATTTTAAAATTAAAACTTCTCGACCTGTTGTCATATGTAGTTTTGATAAGAACCGGATTAAAAAATACGTAGAAATATTAAGCAATCTAAGAAACTCAAACATTAGTTCTGAAATTTATCCAGGAGAAGGCAAATTAAAAAAACAGATGGAGTATGCTAATAAAATTGGATCTCCAGCTGTTGTCTTATTCGGTGACGATGAAATCAAATCAGGAAAAGCAACTTTAAAAAATCTTAAGACTGGCAATGAGGGCTCAGTTAAAATAGAAGATCTAGCAAATGAAATCAAAAAATTACTCTGAAAATATAATTAAAGTTTTTAGGAAATATGGTTTTATTTTATCAGAGCCAGATGTTCTTCTGGACTCAGATTATATTATTCAAAGATCAGGTGAAAATTTTAGAAAGCTAATGCTTACCTTTGAAGATGATACTGGTAAAAACATGTGTTTAAGGCCCGACTTAACAGTTGCTTCCTGCATAAAGTATTTAAAGGCTAATTCTAAGTCAAATTCAAAAATCTTTTATTCTGGGCAAGCTTTTAGAAGATCAAACAGCCCAAAGGACAAGATAGTTAATGACCAACTAGGAATAGAGATTTTAGGTTCCAAAAATAAATCTACAGATGATTTAAAAATTTTAAAAACAATTATTAGTTCCATAAAAAAAATAAAGATAAATAATACATCAATTAAGGTAGGAGATGTTAGTTTGTTTGAGAGATTAATTGACTCTTTAAAAATTCCTGGAAGATGGAAGATGAGACTTAAAAGACATTTTTGGAGACCCAAATATTTTGAGGATTTGCTAAATAGGCTTGAGACTAATTCTGACGTAGAACCAACAGCAGTAGAATTGGACAAAAGAAAATTTTCTGAGATGAGAGAACTTGATCAAAATAGAGAAATAGCAAATCGTAAAGTTTCAGAAATTTTATACAGGTTTGATAGAAAAATAAAAGACCCAAGATCATTTTCAGAAAATAAAAAAGTAGCTAAAATTATTAGAGATTTTTTAAAAATTAACTGCTCTATCGAAGAACTAGATAAAACTTTGAAAAATTTTGCTGAAAAAAATAATTTAAGTAAAACGATTTTTAAAAATTTATCAACTATAAAAAATTTATCTAAAACAAATTCTAAAATTATTTTTTCGACAAATTTTGGTAGAGATATAGAATATTATACAGGAATTGTTTTTGAAATATATAATTCTTCGAAAAAAGAAATCGCCAGAGGAGGAAGGTACGATGATTTGTTAAAAAATCTTGGTTCAAAAAAGAATATTTCAGCAGTAGGGGCAGCAATTAATTTGGATAATATAAAATTATGAAAAACTTAATAACAATAGGTCTACCAAGTAAAGGGAGGTTAAAAGAAGGTTCCGTGGAATATTTAGAAAAAAATAATTTAAAATTAATCTCAAATGGAAGCGAAAGAAATTATTTTGCTCAAATAGAAAATTTATCTAATGTAAAAGTTATTTATTTACATGCGAAAGAAATTATACAAAGACTAGGGGACGGAACTCTTGATATGGGAATATCTGGACTAGATTTATTAAAGGAGTCTCCAATAAATTTACAAAAAAAGATTGAAGTAAAAAAAAAATTAAATTTTGGTAACGCAAATCTTGTAATTGCCATTCCAAATGATTGGATAGATGTTCAAACTGTTGCTGATTTAGAAGAGGTGTCTTTTGATTTTAGAGATAAAAAAAATACTAGATTGCGCGTTGCAACCAAATACCCTAATTTAACTAACAATTTTCTTGTTTCAAAAGGAGTTACTCAATATAAACTTGTTCCTAGTCTTGGAGCTACTGAGACTTATCCATTTATTGGTTCGTCTGAGATTATAACTGACATAACTTCATCTGGTTCAACTTTAAAAGCCAACAATTTGAGAGTACTAAAGGATGGATGTATTTTAGAGTCTACAGCTTGTATTTTATTTTCAAAAAAATCTTCCTCGATTCTAAAAAAAAGTGATTTAAAAAGATTGTTTTTAAAAAATTAGCAGCACCTATCTAAAAAGTTTTCTCTATTATTTCAAATTGAACCTTATTACTGTTACCAATTCTTAAAATTTTTACTATAATTTTTAAAACGCTTCCTAGCAATGAAGCAATTCTTAAAGGGTAAAAAGAAAAATTTAAAACCATATTTGACCAAAGTATTAAAAGTTTATTTAGGGTATAATTACTTTCTCCCTTTTTTCTGGCGAAATGATCCACAGTTATCATTCCAATATTTTTAGTGGTTTTTATAATAAAACTATCCAAATAAACATTAGCATCTTCATTAATTATTATTTTTTTAACCACGTCTCTTTTTATCCCTCTATAAGAAGACATATAAATATTTAGCGGTTTATTTAAAAGAAAACTTGAGACAATGTTATTAATTTTGCTGACTATTTTCTTCCATTTAACATGTTTTCTATTTTTGTAATAAGTATAACAAACATCAAATTCTTTTAACTTTTCCAATATATTAAAAAAAAATTCTGGAGGGTGCTGGAGATCATCATCCATTGTAATTACGTATTCTCCCTCACAATTATTTAGACCAGCCATAATTGCGTTATGCTGTCCAAAATTTTTTCTAAGATTTATTCCTTTTAAGTAAGATAGTTTTGATGAAAGTTTTTTTATTATTAGCCAGCTATCATCTTTACTGCAATCATTTATCATGATTATTTCAAAATCATTTATTAATCCCAGTTTTTTGACCGAATTAAAAATTCTTTCACACAACTCCTCTAGAGTCGCCGAACTATTGTAAACAGGTATTATTATAGAAAGTTTCATATTCTTAGTTATTTGTTTTTTTATATTCGTTATGTTATTTAGATAACATATTTATAGTCATGTTAACAAAAATTAAAATATGTCTCAAAGAACAAATTTTTTACATAATTTTTTAAACTCCCCATTTATATATATAATTTTCCAAAAAATAATGTCTGGAACATCCTTTAGAAAAAACATAATCAAGAAAAATATAAAAAATAAAAAAATCAGAGTGTTAGATATTGGCTGTGGCCCCGCAGAGATATTAGAGCACATACCTAATTCAATATATTATGGTTTTGATATAGACATAAGATCAATTAATTACGCAAAAAATAGATTTAAAAATAAAGATTATCATTTTTATTGTAAACGTTTTGCCAAACAAGATTTAAAAAAACTACCAAAAATAGATTTTGTAATATTATTTGGAATTTTGCATCACCTAGATAACGTAGAAGTTAAGAAAATTCTTTATTTATGCAAAAAAATTATGAAAAAAAATGGAAAACTTCTTACTGAAGATCCTATTTTTTTAAAAAAACAAAATCTGATAGCAAAGTTTTTTATTAGTTATGACAGAGGCATGAATGTTAGAAGAAAAAAAGATTATATTAGTTTAGTCAAATCTCAATTTAAAAATATAAAGTCTAAGGTTACGCATCAGTCCTTTATTCCTTATACTTGGTTTTCAATGATCTGTAAAAAATAGATATTTTTCAAAGGCTAATATTAATCAAAAAACTATAATAAAATTTTGCAAAAAAATTCATTAGTAGAAAGTAACTATATAAAAAGTATACCGATCTATAATTAAAATTAATCTTTGTATTAAAAAAAATAATTACCATCAAAAAAATTAGAGGATCAAAATATTCCTGAAGCAAAGGGTAAGTGACTAATGAAAGTAAAATATAATAAAAGACTATCATCCAGTCATTTATATTTTTTTTTAAATATATAAGTAAAATTACCAAACTCACTAAAGAGCAAACTATAAAAAATATATTTTGAAATAGTTGCTCTTTTAAAAATATAGAACCAATTTTAAAAATAAAACCCTTACCAATATTGGAATGATAATCTAATTCTATTGGGGTATAAAAAAAAACTGTATAAATTAAAATTAGTAAAAATAAAGCAATAATTGCAATATTAAAATTTTTAAATAAATTTTCTTTAATTTCTGAAAAAATATTTTTAGTTCTTAAAAAAATAAACGGTAAAATATATAAACTTACGATTGGAAAAACATAGACTAGATGATCCAAATAAAGACCCGATTCTAATGAATGTGTTTTTGAGGCTTTAGGAGAAAATATACCTCCCCAAATATAAATCAAAAATAAATAAGGTATAGAAAAAACAAAATACAAAAGTAACATATATAATTTGTAGGCTTTATTTTCCTTTGAGAAAAAAATTTTTATAAATATTATCAAGGGAAAAATCAGAAACTTAATATCAAAATATATTGAACAAGAACTAAAAAAAATTACGAAAGTTAAATATAAAATTTTGTTATTTTTTTTATTTAAAAATAAATTATAAAAAATACAAGCGGCAAGTGTGGATATGAGTCCATAGTTTTCCTCTAGCGCCCAATAACCGCTCGTTCTTACGTAAGGACTAAAAAAAATTATCGATGATAATACTAATAAGATAAAAATATTAACTTCCTTATATTTCAATACTAAAGTTAAAAACAATAGTACCGGAATAAACAAAGAAACAAAAAATACACTTAATCTAAAATTGAATTGATTATCAGTAAAAGGATTAAAAAATTTATGAATTATGTATGCAAGAGGTGACCTATTACTATAGTAATCTTGACTTTGAATTGCGCTAGCTAAATCGTTATTTAGATAAATTTGTAAATTCGTCCAAGTAAATTTAAAATCACCAGTATACCCACCGGCTCCTGCTGAGTTTTCACCAATAATGAAACCGTAAATAAAATACCCGACTGAAAAAAAAACTAGAAGTAAAGATGTAAAATAATTAATTTTATTATTCATTAGCTTTTATTTTCAAAAATTACTGTTTGTTGATTTGTATTTTTAAATATTTTTTCTATTTGATAAATTATTAAAATTATAAACTTAAAAACATTTTTAAAGATAAAATTTTTTGAGGGGAGAGTTAAAGCATGAATGTTAAATTGACTAAGTTCAATTTTTAAATTATTCATCCTATTTTTTTTATGCAAATTTATTAATGACTTTACAGAAAAATGGTTTAAGTGATGCTTGTCATAAAGCATATCTATAGGCTTAGAAATACCGAAAAAGTTTAGCAAACGAGCTGCCTGATATAAAAAAGAAGACTCATTTATTGTTATATTAATTATGTACCCATTTTTTTTACATAATTTTTTTTGTAGCTGAATAAATTTATTAACATCTTCAATATGTTCAATAACCATATTGCTAGTTACAATATCGTATTTTTTTAATTTTTTATTTTTATCAATATCACCGTGTAAAAATTTTATTTTTTTATTTTTTTTATTTTTATAGTGATCTATCCCGGTGAGTTCTATATTCTTGAATTCTTTAGATAAATATTTTAAAAAATTACCATTCCCACATCCTACGTCTAAAACAGAAAAGTTTTTTTTAAACTTTGTTTTAAAAAAATCTTTTAAGAAATCATAGAGAATATAATCTGGATGATCAAACCAATTACTGTGCGATTCTTCGAAATATTGATTTTTATATTTTTCAGGGCTGATGATTGATTTTGTATCAGTAAATCTGTGATCACATTTTCTACAGAAAAATAATGAAACAAATTTTAATTGAATTTTATTTTTAGTAATACCTTTACATATTGGGCATTTAACTGTTTTTTTCATTAATATTTTAAATTTTTATTAATATACATTAATGATTCTCATACAAACAAAAAAAAGGGCAGTAAAAACTGCCCTTTTTTCAATTCTATAGTTTGTATTTTACGGGTTACATTCCCATTCCACCCATTCCACCCATTCCACCCATTCCTCCAGGAGGCATAGCAGGTCCACTAGAATCTTTTTCTTCAGGTTTGTCAGATATCATCGCTTCAGTTGTTATTAATAAACCAGCTATTGATGCTGCATCTTGAAGTGCTGATCTAACGACTTTAGTGGGATCTATTATACCTTTTGAAAACATGTCAACGTACTCTTCATTTTGAGCATCGTATCCTTGAGAAGGTTTTTTGCCCTCTAAAAGTTTTCCAACTATTACAGATCCATCAACACCTGCATTGGCAGTAATCTGTCTGATAGGTGATTCTAGAGCTTTCTTTACAATATCGACCCCAGCTTTTTGATCATCACCTTTAACTTTAATATTGTTTAATTCCTGAGAGACATAAAGTAATGCACAACCACCACCAGCAACAACACCTTCCTCTACCGCTGCTCTTGTCGCGTTAAGTGCATCCTCAACTCGATCTTTTCTTTCTTTAACTTCAACTTCTGTTGCTCCTCCGACTTTGATAACAGCTACTCCGCCTGCAAGTTTTGCTAATCTTTCTTGAAGTTTTTCTTTATCATAGTCTGATGTTGTTTCTTCTACTTGTTGTCTTATTTGATTACATCTTGCTTCTATGTCAGCCTTTTTTCCACTGCCAGAAACTAAAGTGCTATTTTCTTTATCAATTTTCACTTTTTTACAAGAACCTAAATTATTTATTTTAACGCTTTCTAATTTAAGCCCTAAATCTTCAGAAATAACCTGTCCACCTGTTAAAATAGCAATATCTTCCAACATCGCTTTTCTTCTATCTCCAAAACCAGGAGCTTTAACGGCTACAACTTTTAATCCTCCTCTTAATTTATTAACAACTAGTGTTGCTAACGCCTCTCCCTCAACATCCTCAGATATAATCATTAAAGGTCTATTAGCCTGGACTACTGATTCTAAAAGTGGAACCATAGGCTGTAAGTTTGTAAGTTTTTTTTCAACTAAAAGAATAAGAGGATTTTCTAATTCTGTAGTCATTTTTTCTGCATTTGTAACAAAGTAAGGTGACAGGTAACCTCTATCAAATTGCATACCCTCTACAACATCAAGTTCTGTTTCTAATCCTTTTGCTTCTTCAACAGTAATAACTCCTTCATTCCCAACTTTCTGCATTGCTTTTGAAATCATCTCTCCGATAGACTTTTCACCATTAGCTGAAATTGTTCCAACTTGAGCAACCTCTTCGTTAGCCTTAACTTTTTTTGATGAAGATTTTAATTTTTCAATTACATATTCTACTGCTTTATCTATACCTCTTTTGATATCCATAGGATTCATGCCAGCTGTTACATATTTTAATCCTTCTGTAACAATAGATTGAGCTAGAATAGTTGCAGTAGTAGTTCCATCACCAGCATTATCATTTGTTTTACTAGCAACTTCTTTAACCATTTGAGCTCCCATGTTTTCAAATTTATCTTCAAGCTCTATTTCTTTTGCCACTGAAACACCATCCTTTGTTGTTCGAGGTGCTCCATAAGATTTGTCCATTACCACATTTCTTCCTTTAGGACCCAATGTAACTTTTACAGCATTAGCTAGAGTATTTACTCCATTGAGCATTTTTGTTCTAGCTTCTGTACTAAATTTAATTATTTTAGGCATATTGATCTCCTTTGTTATTAATTTTATTATTTACTTTTAGAAACTCCCATGATGTCTGACTCTTTCATTATACTATATTCTTTACTATCAATTTTGACTTCGGTACCTGACCATTTGCCAAATAAAACTCTGTCTCCAATTTTTACATCCATTTTAATTATTTTTCCATCCTCAGTTTTTGCTCCAGGTCCTACAGCAACTACTTCCCCTTCTTGAGGTTTTTCTTTAGCAGTATCTGGAATAATTATTCCTCCTGCCGTTTTTTCCTCGCTATCGAGGACTTTTATTAAAACCCGGTCATGCAGCGGTCGAAATTTCATGTTATACTCCTTTAAATTAATGTTTGTAGACTTGATATGGTTAGTTTTGTAAAAATTTCAAGTACTTATATCAAAGGTTTTATCATCTTAAAAATGGCAATATTGCTATATTTTGTCAACTTTTCTATAAATAATTATAAAAGGACCTATAAAATTGAAAAAGCTTAAAAACTTATCTGAAGTCTACAATTCTTACGATGCATTTATTATTGATCTATGGGGAGTGATGCATGACGGCATAAAGCTATTTCCTGAAGCAGTCGAGGTTATTGAAAATTTAACTAAGTATAATAAAAAAATTACATTTTTGTCTAACGCCCCAAGGCCTAGCAAAAATGTCGTAAATTTTTTGAAAAAATTAAATATGAATGAAAAATATCTTAAAAATGTTTTGACATCTGGGGAAGCAGCAATTCAATCATTAAAAGAAAATAAATTTGGTAATAAATTTTATCACTTAGGCCCCGAAAGAGATTCTTCATTATTTATAGGAAGTGAAAAAAACAAAACAACTCTTGAAAGGAGTGATTTTATTTTATGTACTGGATTATTTGATGAGTTTGAAAATAATTTGAATTACTATGAGAAATTACTTAAAGGACATGTTTCTAAAAAATTTATTTGTACTAATCCTGATTTAATCGTTCATAGGGGAAACAAAGAAGAATATTGTGCAGGAAAATTAGCTGAATTATTTAAATCATTAGGTGGAAGCGTGATTTATTTTGGAAAACCGTATAAAGAAATTTATGAGATCTGTTTAAATAAAAAAGAAAAGACCTTTGTCATTGGAGATAATCTTAATACTGATATAAAAGGAGCAAATAATTTAAAATTAGACTCTTTATTTATTACAGATGGTGTACATAGAAAAGAATGTAAAAATGAAAATAGAATAGAAACTTTGTTTAAAAGGCACGGAGTAAGATCAAAATATTTTCATAATAACTTATGTTGGTAAAATGATAGTATATAGAAATTCACGTATTAGTAAAAAATTTAAAAAAAATGTTATTGCAATAGGAAATTTTGATGGACTTCATTTAGGCCATCAAAAAGTTCTCAATCAGGCAAGACTGCAAGCAAAAAAAAACAATTTAAAATTTGGTGTTGTCACATTCGAACCTATGCCTGTAATGTTTTTTAATAAAAGTTTAATTAATCATAGAATAAACTCTTTAGAACAAAAAATATCTTTTTTAAAAAAATCTAAATTGGATTTTTTAATAATTATTAAATTCAATAAAAAATTTTCAAATTATACGCCAGAAAAATTTATCAAAAATATAATTTATAAAAATCTAAAAGCCAAATATATTTTTGTAAGCAAAAATTTTCGATTTGGCAAAAAAAGAAAAGGGAACATTAAAACACTAAAGGAAAATGAGAAACTTTTTTTCTATAAGACTATTATAGCTAAACCATTAAAAAAAAATAAAAAAATTCTTTCATCGACAATAATTAGAAGAAATATTTCAAAGGGAAATATTATTAAAGCTAACGAATATCTTGGAAGAAATTGGAGTATTTTAGGAAAAGTTATTAAAGGAAAAAAAAGAGGAAGAAAAATTGGCTTTCCAACATGCAATATAAAATTAAATGACTATATTTTACCTAAACCAGGAGTGTATTCTGTTCAGGTAAAAGTTAAAAATTTTACTAGAAAAGGGATAGCTAACGTAGGTTATAGACCGACATTTAATGGAAAAATTTTACTTTTAGAGGTAAATATATTTGGAATTAAAGCAAATTTATATGATAAATCAATAAAAGTCAGTTTTATTAATTTTGTAAGAGCAGAAAAAAAATTTAAAAACATTAATCAACTTAAAAATCAGATAAAAAAAGATATAAAGAAAGTAAAAATTTAAAATGTCAAAAGAGAGTTTGCATTTACCAAAAACAGCTTTTTCTATGAAGGCTAACTTACCCACTAAAGAACCAGAAATTTTAGAAAAATGGGAAAAAAATAAAATTTTTCAGAAGTTGAGAAAAAATTCCAAAGGAAAAGAAAAATTTATCTTACACGATGGTCCACCCTATGCAAATGGACATATTCATATGGGAACTGCTTTAAATAAAATTTTAAAAGATATGATAACCAGGTTTCATCAAATGGACAATAAAGACTCTATTTATGTACCAGGCTGGGATTGCCACGGATTACCGATAGAATGGAAAATTGAAGAACAGTATAAAAAAAATAAAAAAAATAAAGACCAAGTTCCCATTAAAGATTTTAGAAATGAATGCAGGGAATTTGCAAAAAAATGGATAGAAATTCAAAAAAAGGAATTTAAAAGATTAGGTGTCACTGGCGATTTTGATAATTACTATTCTACTATGAGCTTTAATGGCGAAGCACAAATAGTAAGAGAGCTTGGGAAGTTTTTATTAGATAAAAGTTTGTACCAGGGGTTTAAGCCTGTTCTTTGGTCAACTGTTGAAAAAACTGCCTTAGCGGATGCTGAGGTCGAATATATGGACCACACATCTAATACAATTTACGTTCCTTTTAAGATAAAGAATACTGATAAAGATTTTTTGAAAGATACAAGTATTGTCATATGGACAACAACACCTTGGACTATACCAGCTAATAAGGCATTAGCTTTCAACAGTTCTTTAAGTTATTCAGTTTTAGAAATTTCAGAGCTAGATACTTTTAAAGAAAAAAAAATTGTTGTAGCCGAAAAATTGGTAAATTCAGTAATAGAGTCTTGTGATATTAAAAAATTTAAAGTTTTAAAGAATTTTAAGGGGTCAGATTTTAAAAAAACTATCTGCAACCATCCATTTTTAAATCTTGGTTACGAATATGATGTGCCAATGTATGAGGCTGAGTTTGTTAATCTTGAACAAGGCACTGGCATAGTGCACTGTGCTCCTAGTCATGGCGTTGACGATTTTAATTTATGTTTAAAAAATAACATAGAGTCAAAATACACTGTTGACGATTCAGGATATTATACCAATGAGATTATTCATTTCGGTAAAACCCATGTTTTTAAAGCTGATCCAATAGTAATTGAAAAACTTAAAAGTGAAAAAAAATTATTAAAAAGCGATAAACTACAACATAGCTACCCTCATTCTTGGAGATCTAAAGCGCCGTTAATTTATAGAGCTACGCCCCAATGGTTTATTTCAATGGAAGTTAATGAGCTAAGAAAAAAAGCAATTAAGGCTATTGATAGTACAAATTTTTACCCACCAAAAGGAAAGGAACGTTTAAAATCTATGATAGAAGGTAGACCAGATTGGTGTGTTTCGCGTCAAAGGGTTTGGGGAGTACCTCTTCCAATTTTTCTTAATAAAAAAACAAATCAGCCCCTTAGAGATCAAAAAGTAATTGATCGTATAGCAGCAATTTACGAGAAAGAGGGATCAGATTGTTGGTTTTCTGGAGACTCCAAAAGATTTTTGGGTGAAGATTATAATGAAAAAGATTATCAAAAATTAAATGACATAGTTGAAGTTTGGTTTGATAGTGGCTCCACTCATAGTTTTGTTTTAGAGCAAAGAAAGGACCTTAAATGGCCTGCAGATATGTATTTAGAGGGATCAGATCAACATAGAGGATGGTTTCATTCATCATTGTTGGAATCTTGTGGAACGAGGGGAAGAGCACCATTTGAAAGTATTTTATCTCACGGATTTGTTGTTGATGGCAAAGGCATGAAAATGTCTAAGTCAGCAGGAAATGTAATTTTGCCAGAAGATATTTTGAAAAATTATGGCGCTGACATATTAAGAGCTTGGGTTACCGCATCAGATTATGCGGAAGATCTTAGAATTGATAACACAATTTTATCTCAACATGCAGAGTCATATAGAAAAATTAGAAACACTTTTAGATTTATTCTAGGCAATTTAAGAGATAAATTTGAGCCTCAAATACTAGAAGATATTGATATAAAAAAACTTTCAGAATTGGATAGATATATATTAAATAGATTATTTTTTGTTGATCAATCTATTAAAAAAAATTTAAAAAATTACAATCTTCATAAAATTTATAAAGATTTGTCGAATTTTTGTACTTTAGACCTATCTTCTTTTTATTTTGATATAAGGAAAGACTCTTTGTACTGCGATCAATTGAATTCAAAAAAAAGAAAAGACTGCATAATGGTTTTAAATATAATTCTAGACTGCTTATTGAAATGGTTTGCGCCAATATTTGTTTTTACCTCTGAAGAAATATTCAGCTTAATTAATAAAAAAAATGAAAGTATACACGAAAAAAACTTTACAAAAATTCCGTCTCTCTGGAAAGATGAGACTTTAGATAACAAATGGAAAAATTTATTTAAAATCAAACAGGAAGCTAATATTGCTATTGAAGCTAAAAGAGCAAAAAAAGAAATTGGATCAAGTCTAGAAGCAGAAATAGAAATATTTGTTAATGAAGCCGAATATAAATTAATGGAAAATTTAGATTTAGCAGAATATTTTATTACCTCAAAAGCATCTATAGTAAAAAATAAGATTAAAGAGGAAAAAATAAAAGTAATAGTTAAAAAAACAAAAGGTGACAAATGTCCAAGATGCTGGAAAATACTCCAAGGTAAATGTAACAGATGTGACGAAGCAATGAAAAATATTAATGTACAATGATAGATGTAAGAAAAATATTAAATAGAAATAATTTAATACTAACTTTAATTATCTTTGTAATATTTTCTATAGATAGATTTACCAAAATTAAAATTATTAATTATATATTATCTAAGAACAATAGTATTTACATTAATGATTACTTAAATTTAGATTTGGTATGGAATACAGGTATTGGTTTTGGTTTATTAGATTTAGAAGCTGGTTTTTTCTATCATACCATTACTACACTAATTTTTATTGTGATGATTATTTTGATTTTTTTAATCATAAAATCGCCATCAGCTCTTGATAAATTTTTATATTCAATGATTTTAGGAGGCGCATTAGGTAATTTTTATGACAGAGCAATTTATTTTGCGGTTCCAGATTTTATTGATGTCCATTTTAATGATTATCACTGGTTTACATTCAATTTTGCAGATATATTTATTTCTTTAGGAATCATTTTAATGCTTTTAAAAGAGATGTTTTTTGAAAAAAAATGAAAAAAATTAATATTTATATAAATTTAATATTTTTAACTATTTTTGTTACATCTTGCTCAGGTTTCGGCGATATAGGAAAAACTTTGAGAAATGAAAAAACAAGAACAACAGATGAATTCCTGATAAAAAAAAGAGAACCTTTAACTGAACCTCCTGATTTAAAAGAACTTCCAACACCGAGTTCATCCGGAGCAAAATCATCAGAAGAGTCTCAAAGTGGAATTAAAAAAATCTTGAAGGTTGAAGAAAGCACTAATACAAACAGGTCAAAATCATCTCCTATAGAAAATTTAATTATAAATGAGATTAGGAAGTGAAAAAAAATATAACTATTAAAAATAATATCCCCACAACTTTTTTAAAAAATAAAAGGATTAATAGTAGTAATTTAATTCTCTCAAATACTTTAAACAATATTTTTAGAGAAATTAACAACAAGGAAGACACATTTCATTTGTTGAGCAAAAAATATAAGTTTAGTTTCAAAGTCAAATCCTTAAAAAAATTTAGAAAATTCAAAAAAGTAATAATTATTGGTATGGGGGGATCAATTTTAGGAACTAAAACTATTTATTCTTTTCTCGGACATAAAGTTAAGAAGAAATTTTTGTTTCTTGATAATTTAAATGAAGAAATAATAAAAGATTTAGAAGAGAACAAAAAAAGAGCTAATTCTTTATTTGTAATAGTATCAAAGTCTGGAAACACTATTGAAACTTTGACAAATATAAATTTATTAAAAAGAGGAAAATTAAATCATCTTAACACGATAATAATAACTGAAAAAAATAATAATACTTTAAATAGTCTATCTAAAAAAATGAAAGTATCCACAATAGAACATAAAAATTATATTGGTGGGAGATATTCGGTTTTATCTGAAACTGGAATGATTCCTGCTTATTTTATGGGTCTGAAGATTAAAGATTTTCGTAAAAATATTTTAGATTATTTTAAAAAAAAGAAAAAAAAATTGTTAATAGAGAATGTTTCAAAAATAACCGAAATTTATTTAAACAAACAGATCAATTCAATTATTTTATTAAATTATAGTCCACAATTATTAGATTTTAATTACTGGTGCCAGCAATTAATAGCAGAAAGTTTAGGGAAGAAGGGAAAAGGTCTTTTACCTGTTGTTTCAAACGCCCCTAAAGATCATCATAGTTTGCTACAGTTATACCTCGATGGACCAAAAGATAAAATATTTTATATTATAAGTTCAAGAAGTCTTTATAATTTAAAACTAAAGGGAAATTATCTAAATAATAAATTTAAATTCTTAAAAAACAAAAAACTTAGTGAAATAATTTTATCTCAAAAGAAAGCTTTTGTTGAAGTTTTAAAAAAGAAAAATATTCCCTTTAGGGAAATTGAAATAAATAATTTTTCTGAAAAAGCATTAGGAGAAATATTTTCTTACTTTATGCTCGAAACTACAATGATAGCGAAATTAATAAACGTAAATCCTTTTGACCAGCCTTCAGTGGAAGAGGTAAAATTTTTAACAAAAAAATTTTTAAGTTAAAAAGAGCCAAATATTATTTTTGATTTTCCATAAACATTTATTTTTAATATTTTAAATAGTTCTTTGTAGTCTTCCTGAGAACTTTTTTCTCTATGAATTATAATCAAGTTATTTTTCTTAAAAATTTTTTGCTCTTTTATATTTTTAATACAGTCTAAATAATCTCTATCAGAAAATGGGGGATCTAAAAATATTATATCAAATTTACTTATTTTAATCTTTTTTTTTAAAAATGATTTAGAATCTACTGGGAACACAAAGCTTTTATTAATTATTGATAACTTATTTAAATTTTCTCTTAAGATTTTCAATGCACTTTTGTCTTTTTCAACAAAGCTAACCTCTCCCGCTCCTCTTGATATACACTCTATCCCAAAAGAGCCGGTCCCTGCGTAAATATCAAGAATTATAGAATTTTGGATTTGTACATTTATTAAATTTGAATGAAGAATTGTATTAAATATACTTTCTCTTACCATGTCTTTTAATGGTCTAGTTAAAGGGGCATTTAAGAAATTTAATTTTTTTCCTTTTAAGCTTCCACTTATAACTCTCATAAAAACTTATATTACTCTCCACCCGATATCTCTTCTAAAAAAACCGTGACGCCAATTAATTTTTTTTAGTATTACAAAAATCTTTTTCCTTATTTTTAAAAAACTCTCACCTGACGAAGTTACATTTAAAACCCGACCTCCATTTGAAAATAATTTTTTTTTGTCTATTTTCGTTCCCGCGTGAAAAATTATAGATTTTTTATCTAATTTTATATTATTAAGATTATTAATTGGTTTGTTTTTTAAATAGTTTCCGGGGTATCCTTTTGAACACAGTACTACAGTCATACATTTTCTTTTTTTCCACTTAACTTTTATTTTGTCTAAATTATTTTTAAGAGAAAAATTAATTATTTTAATAATATCAGTATCTAGTCTTGGCATTATAACCTGACACTCTGGATCTCCCATTCTCACATTATATTCTATTAGATAAGGTTCATTATTTTTGATCATTAGGCCTGTGTAAAGAAATCCAGTGAATGGTTTTCCTTTCTTTTTAAGAGCCGACAATGTTGGTTTGATAATTCTATTTATTATTTTTTTTTCAATTTTTTTTTTTATTATTGGAGCAGGTGAATAAGCGCCCATCCCGCCTGTATTGGGTCCCGTTTCTTTTTCACCTACTTTTTTATGATCCTGAGCAGAACCAAAAAAAATAAAATTTTTTTTATCAACGATTAAAAAATAACTCGCCTCTTCCCCAGCAAGAAATTCTTCTAAAACTAATTTTTTTGAACTTTTAAATTTTCCTAAAAATATTTCTTCTGAAACCTTAATGACCTCATTTTTTTTATAACATATGGTAACACCTTTTCCTGAAGCTAAACCGTCAGCTTTAACTACCACTGGCAACTGACTTATATTTAAAAACTCTAGAACGTCTGCTTTTTTTTTACAAACTTTATAATTTGCTGTAGGGATATTATTCTTTTTGCATAAGTTTTTCATAAAAGCTTTAGACCCCTCAAGTTGAGCAGCGTATTTGTTTGGACCAAAAACTTTGATTTTATTCTTCTCTAAAAAATCAACTATTCCCATTACAAGTGGTTGTTCTGGACCCACAATTACTAAACTTATTTTATATTTTTTTATTGTAGTTAGAAGATTTTCAAAGTCGAGGGCATCAATTTTTATATTTATTGCAATTTTACTAGTTCCTGCATTACCAGGTATACAAAAAACTTTATTAACTTTGTCAGACTGTACTATTTTGTGACAAAGCGCATGTTCTCTTCCGCCACTTCCTATTAAAGCAATATTCATATGAAAAATAATATTATATATACTACTTTTAAATATGAATAAAACCAAAGCTAAAATTAAGTATAAACCAAACTCTTTTGAAATAATAGAAGAGGGTGATTATGTATTATGTGCTGTTTCAAAAAAAGAAATATTATTGAAAGATCTAAGTTATTGGAACGTTGATTTACAAGAAGCTTATTTTTCACCCATCGAAGTAAAAATTAGGCATGAAGAATTAAAAAAATTAAAATAAATTTACTTCCATCGATTATGAGTCCAAATCCACTGACCAGGGTTTTTCAAAATCATTTTCTCAATAGTTTTATTCAATTCTAAAGAGATATTTATTTTACTATTTTCATTTTTATCCATTTTAGAAACATCAATTGGATTGTAAATTTCTAATTCAAAAGTATCGTTAGAATTTCTTTTTAAATAAACTGGAACAATATCACAATTATATTTTAGCGCTAATTGTGCCGGCAGTGTAGTTGTTAAAGCTCCTTCTTTAAAAAAAGGCAACTTCTTTCCTTCACTAAGTCTTTGATCGATCATTAAAGCAATACTGTGTTTGTTTTTTAAATATTCCATCGAGTCACGAATTCCAGATATTCCTTTTTTAATTTGATTTTTACAAATAAATTTTTTTCTAAGAAATTCCATAAAAGGATTTACAAAAATATTATTAAGGGGTCTATATATTGTAGCCAGATTAACCTCATTCTTTGTAAGCTCCATCGACATAAGTTCAAAATTGGCAAAATGACCAGATATAAAAATAACCGGATTTTTATTTTTTTTAATTTTAATTAAAGTTTCTAAACCTTTAATTTCTATTTGTTTTTCTTTAAATGAATCATCTCTATATTTTTTCAGAAAAAGATATTCTACAAAAGTTTTTCCATAATTAGACCACATACTTTTTGTAATTTGTTTGGAATCTATTTGGTTTCCAAAAACTCTAAAAATATTTTCCTCAACTATTTTTTTTGATTTTATTAATGGCCCGACTTTAATAAATATAAAAGAGAATATCTTTCTACTATTTTTTAAACCCAATATCTTGATTATTAAAAAAAATAAATAGATTATTAAAGCTTCAAAAAAATATTTTATTATTTTCATTTTATATATTTTCTAATTTCACTAAAAAATTCTTCTTCATCTTGAATGCCAAGCTCTACTGAAAGACAACTTATTCCCTCACTTAATCCAAGTTGATTTAATCTTGAGAAATCTTTTTCAGTTGTAACAATTCTCAAGTTATTTTTTTTTGATAAAGCTAATAAATATTCAACATCTTTTTTTTTGTATTCATAATGATCTGGGTAAGAAATTTTCTTTTTTAATTTTAAATTATAATTTGTAAGTAGTTTAAAAAAATTTTCAGGATTACCTATACCAGCGAAAGCTAATAAGTCCATATTTGAGAGTTTTTTAACATTAAGAGGCAAATACTTTGTGTAAAAAATCTTAACATTTTCGTGAGAATTATCATAAATTTTTTTTTCAAATTTTTCATCACAACTTCCATTAATTATAATTATTTGACTTTTTTCAATTGCACTAAAGGGTTCTCTAAGAGGCCCTGAAGGTAAAGTAAACCCATTACCTATTAATTGTTCGCTGTTGAAACACAATATATTTAAACTTTTTTCTATGCTTTTGTCTTGAAATCCATCATCAAGAATAACTAAATCAAAGTTTTGTTCTATTGCAGATTTAATAGCTTTTGCTCTCGATTTATTTTGAATAATATTTCCAGTTTTTTCCTTTATTAACTGAGCCTCATCTTTTTGATCATTATAAAATTTTTTAACAATTATAGGCTTAATATTAGTTTTACTCAGACCCTTGAATATTTTTATTGCAAGAGGAGTTTTGCCTGTTCCACCCACATAAATATTTCCTACACAAATAATAGGAATTGAAAAAGTTTTCTTTTTAATAATAATTTTTTTTATCGAATATAAAACTTGGAATAGTAGCGAAATAGGTAAAAGCAAAATTGAAATAATGCTATTTTTCTTTTCCCAAAAGCCTGGTTTAGAAAGTTTCATACTTTAATTATTTGATCTAGTTTCTTAACTGTTCCATCAAATATATCCTGACCAAATTTATTTATTTTATCTATTTTACCAGAATCTATTTCAAAATTTGAGTCAATATTTTTTATTATCTTATCGCATAAATCCTGTGAGTTTTTAATTTGTTCCGTGATTCCTTGTGAGTCTAAAAAGTCATAGATCTCTTTAAAGTTATAGACATAGGGTCCATGATAAATTTTACAACCAAGTCTTACAGCTTCTAAAGGATTTTGACCACCAACTAAAATAAGTTTTTTATTTAAAGATTTTCCTAAAAATACATTCTTACAGTATTGAAAATATTTATTAAGAGACCCAAAAGAGTTTATTAATACGATTTCAGTATTTTTATTGATAGATCCCATCCCATCCTCAATAACCTGAAGTACTATGTTGGCTTTTTTAATTTCAGAAATTATTTCGTTTATTCTATTTATATGTCTTGGTGCAATTATAGTTAACATGTTTGGAAATCTTTTTTTAAGTAGCATATGAGTTGCAATACAAATTTTTTCCTCATTTGGATGTGTGCTTGCTGCTAACCAAACCTTTCTTTCATGAAAAGATTTTACAATATTTTGTTCTAAATTATTAAATCTTTTAAGATTATTAATATATTTTAGATTTCCAATGTAATTAATATTTTTCGCTCCCAATATTCTTAAATTTTTTTCTGAATTTACACTTGAGGCCAAACAAACATCAAAACTAGAAAAAATTTGTTTAGCAAAATTTTCCACCCACAGCCATCTTTTCAAAGTTTTATCTGTTATTCTTGCATTTAGTAAAATTATAGGAATATTTTTTTTTTTAATTTCATTTACGGTGTTAGGCCAAATTTCGGAGTCAACAAACACTGCAAAGTTTGGGCAATATTTTTCTATAAAATTTTTAATTAAAAAAGGAACATCTAAAGGGAAATATTTATGAGAAACATTTTTTTCGTTTTTAAATTCATTTTGTAAGATTTTAGCAGAACTTTGAGTGACTGTTGTAACAAGAATATTAAAATTATTTTTTTTTAAAAAATGCTTAATAATTGGAGTAATACTATTTATTTCTCCTATACTTGCTCCGTGAAACCATATCAATTTTTTTTTTAATTCTGGTTTATCGTGAAAATAAATTTTCTCTTTAAATCTTAATTTATCTTCTCTATTAAAAAATTTTCTAAAATAAATTAATAAAATTAAAAATGGATATAATAAATAAGTTAAAATTTTATAAAAAAAAAACATCAAATCTTTATTTTAGCTGTTTTTGATAAAGAGATTTATATTCTTCACAATTTTTAATTAATTCTGAATGATTTCCTGAGTCTACAATTGATCCATTTTTTAAGATATAAATTTTATCTGCGCTATGAATGGTTGAAAGTCTGTGCGCAATTACTAGAGTTGTCTTACTTTTAGTTAAATTTGTAATAGCCTTTTGAACGATTTCTTCGGACTCTGCATCTAGTGAAGAAGTGGCTTCATCCAAAAGAATAATAGGAGATTTTTTTAAGATGGCCCTAGCTATAGAAACCCTCTGTTTTTGTCCTCCCGAGAGCCTTACACCGTTTTCACCTATCATTGTATTATACCCTTGAGGCAAGCTTTCTATAAACTTATCTGCGGCTGCATATTTACAAGCTAAAACTATCTCATCTTCTGTAGCTTCAGGGTTTGCATAAGAAATGTTATCTTTAATTGTTGAATCAAACAAAATAATGTCTTGACTAACTAAAGAAATATTTTTTCTTAAAGATTTTAAAGAAATATTTGAGGTGTCTTGATCATCAATAAATATTTTTCCCTTTTGAGGATCATAAAATCTTGGAAGTAAATTTATAATTGTACTTTTCCCTGCTCCGCTTTGTCCCACAAAGGCTGTCATTGTACCACCAGAAATATCGAGATTTATATTTTTAATAGCTGCTTTGTCAGAAACATCATATTTAAAACTTACATCTTTGTACTTTATGTTAGATTTTTTTATTGTTATTTCAGGAGAACTATTATCTTGCTTTATATTAATAGGTTTATCAATAACCTCGAAAACCCTCTTAGCAGCAGCACAACCTTGATAAGCAAGCATGTTAATAGTTGCTAAAGATCTTATCGGTTGGTACGCAAGCATCATAGCAGCTAAAAATGAGAAAAAGTTGTTTACCTCTAGCTCACCTGCATTGATAAGGGCTCCTGAATAATAAATAAAACCGGCAATCATTATTCCAGTAAGAATTTCCATTATCGGTGTGGCTCTAATTAATATACTTGCTATTTTTACGCTCTTATCAATGAATTCTTTTATAATTTTTTTTGCGTTCTCGTCTTCAGTTTTTTCTCTTTGGTATATTCTGATCATTTTTGATCCTCTCAATATCTCTGAAAAAAATGCTGTTAACCTTCCAGATATTTCACCTGCTTCACCTGTAGCCTTACCAATTCTTTTTCCAAGACTTTTAGCTACAGCTGCAGCCAAGGGCATCATAAATAATGCAAATATAGACAACTTCCAATTTTGATAAAACATTACAGAGACCAAAGCTATTAAAGTAAATGTATCTTTCATTATATTTAAAACTCCATTGCTTACCAGCTGTTGTATTTGAAGTGCATCATAAGTTATATTTGATACGTATTTTCCAGAATGTCTTTTTTCCAAAGTTTGAATATCTGCTAACAAAATATTTCTTGCGAGCTGCTCCTGAATTTCACCAGATATTTTTGCGCCTACTTTAATAATTTGTATTCTTGCTAAATATAATGAAATCCCTTTAGCTGAAAAAGCTATTATTATAGCTAAAGGTATTAGCCAAGCCATAGTTTTGTCCTGATCAACAAATATTTTTTTTACTGCCGGGTCTAACAACCAAGCAGTTGCAGAAGTACTACCAGCAACTATTAATGAAAGGATTAAAGCAAACAGTATCTTATTAAGATATTTTTTTACATATTCTTTGTAAAGTCTTTTCAAAATTTTAATTAATTCGTCAAGTTTCATTTTAAAACAAAAATTCTTGAGATTCTAAAATACCTAAAAATAGAAGCACACCAGAAAAATTATTAATTTTAAACGCCTTCAAACAAGTTATTGGTTTTGTTCTATCAAAAATTTTAATTTGGTAAATTAAACTTAAAATAAAAAATATTATTAATAATATTGAATAATTAGAAATCATCTTATTATAAAAGATAAAAAGAATTAAAAGTGATGTAATCAAATAGCATGATGATACAAATAATTTTATTTTGTTTTTAAACTTCAAAGATGTTGATTTTACTCCAATAATTTCATCATCTACAATGTCTTGAGCTCCATAAATCGTGTCATAGCCTAATGTCCAAAATATGGCCGATATATACAGCAATAGAATTTCAACAGATATTCCATTATTTACAGACGTCCAAGCCATTATTATCCCCCAGTTGAAAGTAAGCCCTAAGAATAGTTGAGGCCAGTAAGTTATTCTTTTCATAAATGGATAGGAAAAAGCTAAAAGCATAGAACACATGCCTAAGATAATTGTTAATTTATTAAACTGGATTAGAATTAAAAATGCTAATAGACATAAAATTATTACATAAGCTATTGATTGTTTTATACTTATTGATCCTGAAGCTATTGGTCTATTTTTAGTTCTTTGAACTTTTTTATCAAGGTCTCTATCAACTATGTCATTTACTATACATCCAGCACTTCTCATTAACATTGAGCCAAGAAAAAAGAGTATTAAAAAATATAAAAATTGATTTAAATTTTGACTAAATCCATATCCTAAAGCTAGACCCCAACTACATGGCCAGAATAAAAGCATATAACCTATCGGCCTATTAAGTCTGGTAAGCTCGATAAAGATTTTAATTTGACTCATGATGATTTATGACTTGTAAATATCAAACACTATCTCCATAATCAATTTGATTCGATATGGAAATAGATTACACAGTAACTGCCCTAATGTTCCCAGCTATTCCGCTTATCATGAGCGTTTACAGCAATAGATTTCATACTTTAAGTGCTTTAATAAGAAAGTTGCATGACGAATATGTTTTTGAAAAACAAATTCCACCTGAATGGGAAAAGCAATTACATAATTTAAACAATAGAACTAATTTACTTAAATACACTTTAGGATTTGCAAGTTTTGGCTTTTTATTCAATATGCTAACTGTTTTTGCTCTTTACCTAGATGCGCTACTTTTGGCGAGACTAATTTTTGCCGCTTGTTGCTTATGCATGATTATTTCTATCTTTCTCTTTTTACAAGAAATAAGACTATCAAATAAAGCTCTTAAATTTCATCTCAGTGACATGAAATCTATGTCAGATGATTTTAGTTAAATAAAATTAAATCAAGTTATTAAAATGGCTGGTCCAATTATTTTCCGAGATTCAAGATCAATATGTGCCTGTTTCGCATCTTTTAATTTATATTCTTTAAATATTTCTATTTTCACTTTTCCTAAATTAATAATTTTGAATAAACTTTCAGCAGCTTCATCCATTTCTTCTTTTGTGCTTAAATATTGTCCCATTGAAGGTCTCACGAAGAAGAGTCCTTTAGGTTGTAATAATTTTGGTACATCTATAGGAGATAAAGCTCCTGAAGCGTTTCCAAATGAAACCATCATGCCTCTTGTTTTTAAACAGTTTAAAGATCTTTCAAAGGTATCTTTGCCAACTCCATCATAAACAACATCTACGCCATTGTTTTGGGTTAACTCTAAAACTTTTTTATCGAATTCCTCTTTTTTATAATTAATAACAAAATCACACCCATTTTTTTTTGCTATTTCTATTTTGTCATCAGAACCAACGGTACCTATTATTTTACATCCAATACTTTTTGCCCATTGTGTAAAAATTTGACCTACCCCACCAGCTGCTGCGTGAAACAAAATTGTTTCTCGAGCACTTACTTTGTAAGTTTTATAAAGCAGGTAATATGTTGTAAGACCTTTAGTCATTACAGAGGCAGCTATTTTATGACTAATTCCCTTTGGGATTTTAACCGCAATTTTTTCAGGTATATTTCTTTCCTCGCTATATGAACCTAAAGGTGGAGAAGCGTAAGCAACATCATCTCCTTTATTGAAATTTTTGACATCTGGGCCAATTTCTTTAATTACACCCGCGCCTTCCATTCCAATACCAGAAGGTAAATTTACCGGGTACAATCCACTTCTATGATATGTGTCTATATAATTTAATCCAATGGCAATATTCTTTACTCTAATTTCATTTTTAGAAGGTGGACCTATTTTGATATTTGACAATTCCAGAACTTCTGGACCGCCATGTTTTGTAAAAATAATAGAATTTGCCATTAATATTTAGCAAAGGTTCCGTTTTCGTAATCTTTAACGGCTTGAAGTATTTCTTCTTTAGTATTCATAACAAACGGCCCACCTCTAGCAATAGACTCTCCAATCGGTTTTCCTGCGATAAACAAAAATTCACTTTTCTTTATAGCTTTAGCGATAAGAGTTGTGCCTTTGTTTAATAAAATAAGATTTGAATTATTAGTTAATTCGTGATTACCATTTCCAACTTTTAACTCACCATTTAAAAGGTAAATAAAAGAGTTGTGTTCGATTGGTATATTTAGTTTAAATTCTTTACCTACCTTTAATATTATATGTTGATAAATAGGATCAACATTATGTGATTTAATAGGACCTTCAGTATTTTTAAATTTACCTGAGATAACTTTTACTATTTTTTCATTATCTTTATATAATCCAACTTGATTGGCTTTTATATACTGGTACTCAGGTTTATTCATTTTAAGTTTCGCTGGCATATTTATCCAAAGTTGGAAACCCAATAACTTACCATTAGGCATGCTAGGCATCTCTGAATGAATAATTCCTCTTCCAGTTTTCATCCACTGAATATCTCCAGGTGTCATTTTCCCTTTTGATCCTGTACTATCTTTATGTTCAAATTCTCCTTCTAACATGTAGGTAACTGTTTCAATACCTCTATGTGGGTGTGGAGGAAAACCAGCGACATAATCGTCTTTATTTTCAGAACCGAATTCATCCAGCATTAAGAACGGATCAATATAACTAGCCTCTGAGGTACCTATACTTCTTTTTAATTTTACTCCCGCACCATCTGATGTGCTTAAAGCTTGTACAATTTTTTTTACTTCAATCTGTGACATAAAATAAATATAAACTATGATTAAACTATATCAAGTAACTGTGTTAAGTTGCTAACCTCATTTTCAGGTTTGTAATCAAGATTATCAAATACATTCTTATTTCTATTAACCCAAATAGCTTTATACCCATAATTTCCACCACCAGATACATCCCAAGTATTTGCGCTCAAAAATACTATATCTTCTTTTTTTACCCCATATTTTTTTCTCGGCAAGTCATACACCTTTGAGTCTGGTTTATAAACTCCGACTTCTTCAATAGAAAAAATATCATTAAATATATTATTCAAGCCATTGCTATTTACTAAACCCTTTATCAGGCTAGGTGTGCCATTAGATAAAACAGATAGTTTGTGATTTTTTTTTAATTTATCCAATACTTCTTTAACTTCGGGATAAGTTGATAATTTTTTATACAAATTGAGCAGTTCATCTCTCATTAAAACATCTATGTTAAATGCTTTCATTGATTTATCTAAACTATCTTCAGTTATTTGCCAAAAATCTTTATGTCTTTTCATTAAAGTTCTTAGCCAAGTATACTCTAATTGAGTGGTTCTCCAGTAATTTGCAAAGCTCTCCCATTTGTTTCCTATCCTATCTTTGCATTGCTCAGCTGCTGAATTAACGTCAAACAAAGTTCCATATGCATCAAAAACAATTACTTTATTTTTGTTCATTCTCAACAGTATATATAATTAGAAATTATTTGCTACTATGTGAGCCATCACACAAAGGTTGATCTTTTGTTTGTTTGCAGGTACAGAAAAAAACTTTTTTTGATTGATCGGCTTTAAAAACCATAGGACTAAAATCTGTTCCTTTGTGTGAACCATCACAAAAAGGTTGCTTCACACTTTTACCACACGTGCACCAGTAATAAGATTTTCCCTCTAAAACATTAACACCTATTGGCGTATCTCCTGCTCTTTGTCCTTTTGCCATAAGATCTACTTTTGTTGATTACTCTCTTTTATTTTTTAATGTATAAATAATTAATGAGTAACATTAGATTATATTATCCAGATAGTATAGTTGAAAATTCGACTAGCTTACTTTCAAAAGATCACACCCATTATCTCGTAAATGTAATGAGAGCAAAAAGAGGTTTAAACGTGAATTTTTTTAATATTAACGGAGAATGGTTAAGTGAAATAATTTTTTTGGATAGAGATAGAGTTGAGGTAAAATTTTTAAAAAAAATTAAAAACGCCTCTAGACAGGCAAATATTGAATTAGCTATTTGTTTAGTCAAAAAAACTCCAATGGAAATAATAATACAAAAATCTACAGAACTTGGAGTAACAAAATTTTCCCCCATTATTTCTGAAAGAACCGAGGTTAAAGAAATAAATATAGAAAGAGCAAGAAAAATTGCAATTGAGGCAACTGAACAATCTAATCAGACTCATGTTCCAGAGATTTCTAAACCAACAAAACTAAAAGATTTTTTAAATAACCTGAAAGAGAAAAAACTATTATTTGCTGACATAAATTCTAAAAATAAAATTGATAAAAAAACGATCCAAAATCAGAAAAGAATCTCTGTGCTTATTGGTCCCGAAGGAGATTTTTCATCAAACGAGAGAGAAATTATTAATACAAATAAAAACGTTATTCCTTTTTCTCTTTCTAAAAATATTCTACGAACTGATACTGCTACTATTTCTACCTTGTCTATAATAAGTTATTTTTTAAATTTATAAAAATTTTTTTATAATTTTAAGAGAATTTTTGATATCGTCATGATGAGTAATTCGACTTTTGTATTTTCCATTTTTGAGTAGAAGAACTGGAGAACTGTGATCTACAGTATAATTTCCATCTTCAGAAAATATTTTTTGGCTTTTTATATTCCAAGATTTTGAAAGAACAAATATTTTTTCTGGCTCACCTGTAATACCAATAATTTTATTTTCATATGAGCTCAAATAGTCCTTCATTACCTCTGGAGTATCTCTATCTGGATCAATACTAATAAAAAAAACTTTTAATGTTTTTTTCTCTTTTTTCAGCTCCTCCAAAATAAGATTTATTTTATTTAGCGTTAAAGGACAAACATCTGGGCAATTTGTAAAACCAAAAAAAAGTGCAGTTGCGGGGCCTTCAAAAGATTTTTCAGTTATTAGATTTCTATTAATATCTTCTAATTCAAAAGGCGATCCTTTAACTGATGCGACATATTCATCTTTTTGATCTTGAATTGATAAAAATATTGGCAACATTATAAATAAAAAGATTACAAAGCATCCAGCTATAATAGTTATAGATGTTTTTAATTTCATTAATGATATAATTAATATGTATGTCAGGATTTATAAAGAAATTATTTGGCGCACTAATCGAAAAGCCTTGGGAAGAAAACCAGGTAAAAATAGATAATTATCATAGTGGTCAAACATTCAACGCTCTGTCACCGCAGATGTCAGCGGTAATAGTAATGTTTGGAGTAAGTACAGTTCTTTTTAGTCTTATTCTCACTGGTTATCTCTACAGCGTTCCAAGCGATCAAGATACAATGTTTCTTTTAAAAACAAAATTACTTTGGATTAATACTTTTGTACTTTTTTTTGTGGCGTATGTTTTTAGAAAAATAACTAATGATCTAAAAAATAATAAAATCTTAAAGTTAAAAAAAAATTTAGTTCAAGTAGGAGCCCTAAGTTATTTATTTTTATTTGGTCAAATATTTTTTTGGTTCATTTTAATGGAAAGCGGGAAGTTTGTTGCTACTAACTCATACTTCACCTCCTTCTATTTTTTTACTGCTCTTCATGGACTTCATCTTTTAGGAGGACTACTATTTTGGGGGAAAGTATGTTCATCAACTCTTAAATTAGAAAATGACAAAGTTTTAAGTCAGAAAAAAAACATCGAAGCCTTATCTCTTTATTGGACTTTTTTATTAGTTGTTTGGGTTATATTTTTTTTAATTATTTATGTCTTCAATGACGCCGTTATCGCTTGGTGTAAATCTCTTATCTCTTAAGAATTAAAGAAACAATACTAAGACACATCCTAAAATAGCGATTATCGCTAATAAGAAATATACTGATTTAAGATATTTTTTTATTTCTGGTTTTTTTTCACTTTTTGAGAATACACCAGCTCCAAAAGATATAACCAAGAAGAAAAGAAATACTAATAGAAGTATTGTTATTAAAATTCCAAGTTTTCCAATCATTTTTCGTCTTTTTATATAGTTTAAAAGACATTTTGTCCCTAGGTTATAATAGCCTTTTATTTTATAAACATAATCCTATGTGGACAGGACTTGTATTTTTAGCAGTTATAATTGGATCAATAGCTTTCCATGTTTGGACACCATGGTGGTGGACAGACATAGCCTCTAACTGGGGAGCAATGGACGATACTATCATTCTAACTTTCTGGATAGGAGGAGGAGTATTCATTTTGGTTTGTTTGTTTATGGTCTACTGTATTTTTAAATTTAATTATAAAGAGGGACGTAAAGTTGAATATAAGCCAGAAGATAAAAAATTAGAAGTAAGACTAACTTGGGCAACTGCTCTAGGAGTAGCAGCTCTTTTAGCTCCCGGGTTACTTGTTTGGAATCAATACATAAAAGTTCCAGAAAACTCTATACATGTAGAAGTAATGGCATGGCAATGGGGTTGGAAATATAGATTACCAGGAGAAGATGGAATACTTGGAACTTCTAGCAATAAAAAAATTAATGACAACAATCCTTTCGGGATAAACGAAGATGATCCAAATGGCAAAGATGATATTTTAGTAGAAAGTAACGAGTTACATATAGCGAATAACAGACCAGTAAAAATTTTATTACGATCAATTGATGTTCTGCATAATTTCTATGTTCCACAATTTAGAGCTAAAATGGATGCGGTTCCAGGGACTATAACTTTTTATTGGTTTAAACCAAATAAAATAGGCGAGTATGAGGTGCTATGCGCAGAGTATTGCGGGGTAGGACATTACGCTATGAGAGGAAAAGTAGTAGTGGACAATCAGGAAAATTATAATAAATGGATAGCAAAACACCAAACATTTTCAAGTTTTATTGCAAAAAGAAAAAAAGACGGTTTAATTAACGGAAAAGTGGTTAAAATTAACAATATATTAAATACTAAAAAAAGTATAAAAAGTGAAAAAAATGTCAGATGATTTAAATATAAAAAAAACTTCGAGTATAAAAACTAAGTCCTCAAGCATTTCAGGAGGAGGGACTGATGTAGATTATGTTAGACCCGCAGAATTACCAGAACAAGATCTTTATCATGGCCATAGTTTTATTACTAAATGGATTTTCTGTCAGGATGCAAAAGTAATTGGAATACAATATACCCTTACAGCAGTCTTTACTGGAGTCGTCGGTTTAATTCTTTCATGGATGATGCGTATGCAGCTAGGTTTTCCAGAACTGTTTCCTTTCCTAACAGCTGAGTCTTATTATCAGATGGTAACTATG
>MDTB01108085.1_pt1 | contig 30005 bp, 42 predicted proteins | sample 811161 | NCBI WGS metagenome assembly MDTB01 (sample SAMN05326650, study PRJNA326480) | marine metagenome | isolation source: seawater | place: Mediterranean Sea | collected 2009 | reverse complement strand
GAATGGGTATCTGCGTAGGTATCACCGTCAAGTTGTCGGTGTGCTGTACACAACATCTGGGCAGATTCTAGTATCATCTTGACTACATGCTTGTCGCAATGTAACCTAGCGGCACGAACGGGATTTTTGTCTAAGTAAAATATATTCATGCGGCTATAGTAGCAGGACAATCATCATTTGTCAAGAGTTTTTTTAGGCATGGTGTGTTATCTTCATATAATGTGAGAGAACCAGTTGCCATCTCTTCAAAAGATGACACCTCATATAACCATGGCCATGATTTACCCCTTTGTGTCACCCGCCTTGGTTCACCATGTAAATTAAAAGGAATCTCTAGATACTTCATGCCTCGATACGCATCATATGGAATGAGAAGGTGGTAAAATTTCTCCTGTTTTCTTTCAAACACCAGGACTCGGAGATCGCCTACTTTACTTTCAATACCTTTAACAGAGGCTCCATACTCTTTTTCATGGTTACGAGTTCGCACACAACATTTCTTAGCATCGCTACCGTCTTCAAAGTCCATACCATGCTTAGAGTTCTTTTTAGGACCACCAACTTTTTCAATGGCATTTTCCAACATTGTTTCGATTTGGATCTCGCCAGTCAATAACATCTCTTCGTAAACCCATTTTTTCTTCTGGCGGCTGGCATCTGGATGAGCGAACTTCCAAAGGTAGTCGAAATAATACTTATCGTCCTTAATTTGTAAATCCGTAGTGGCCATCAGCCTTCCTCTTGTATGTCCTTCATGATTTCAGAGACAGTCGCTTGACAACCCTCGGTAAAAACCAACAAGGCTTGTTCAAGCCCATTCCAATCGGGTTTTACACCATAGATGTAATTGTCTACGAGATCACGAAGCCTCTCGCCTGTCTCTCCGTATGCGTACCATTTAACTGCCATAATTATTTTCCTATATCTTTAATACTACTCTTACCAATAACTTGATATGCACCTTTGTTATATGCTGGTGCTACCGTGTATTGAGATGAAATCTTGAGTTTTTCCATTTCCCACTTGTGATCTTTGGTGCCACCATAGGGACCTGTGTGAACAGCAGAAGGAATGGTCTCTGTCTTCGATACCTCTCTGACCACACGATCAAAAACTTTTTGTTGTTGGAGAATTAGATCATCATACCGCTTTCGCTTTGACTTAACGGTAAATGCTTTGGTCTTTCTCTTCTTGCCAGAAGGACCATACTTGATAGAACTACCTAGATTGAGAAATCCCACTAGGCTGTCCTCATGTAATCAAGTGAATCTTTGTAAGGTAGAATATTACCATCAACGAATTCAAAAGAACATTGATTATTCTTTACCTCACCACCAACTTGAGTCCAACGCTTGTACATGCGGCGAATCTCAGGTCGCATGGTTTGAAACTCATCATTCTCTGTTGTTTGTAGAGCCGTGAAACCAGGCTCTTCTGGTTCTAGATCGCTATCTAGATAAATTGGAGTTTCCCACTCTGGGAGATGATCACGGACATTGAAATCGATATCATCTATCAACTGAGTACCAATGACTCGCTCTGAGGAGTACTCACTGAAATGCTCTACAGCCTCATCAATAGAAGACCAAAAATCCTTGTCGGCAGCCTTCTCGACCGTCACACCAGTTACAACATATGTTGATCCGCCCTTCTGTTTCCAGTACTGCGGGCACTCACCAGTGCCGTCCCAATCATGGGCGCCATAGTTTTCTGAGAACTGGGTATGAACAACAATTTGCATAGATTAAACTCCTGAAAGTTTGATTGCTTCACGATACATGGTACTGGCACCGTCAGCGGTCTCAAAACCATACTCATCAGCAAAGTCCATTGAAGAAGAACCCATCACACGATTGGCGAGTCCTTGCTTGGCGATGATTTCTGCACACTTTTCAACAGTGGCACCAAAAATACGAGTCTCACAAATAGTAATGAACTCTAGACCACCTTTTGAAGCACTCACAAAATCAATCATATTTTTACTCTCTCTCAATTTGTTATACTACTATTATACTGGTTTTTGAGCAAATGTCAAGGGTTTCGCCCAACTTTAACCCGTTACGAATCAATGACTTATAATTTTTTTCATATAAATATGAGAAATTATGCTATAGGTGAGCAAAAATGAACAGATCCACACGATTTTTCCTGTTTCAAAGTAGAAATGAATACTGGATAGTCGATGAAAATACCCTCCAGCAAGTCCCCAAACCTCGGGAAATGATAATCAAGAAGACTAGCGTTGAGTCGATCCGCGATTATGTGATCACGCTGAATAGAGAAAATCTTCCAATTGTTGATAAATGCAGAGATAGAACTGAGTGGCATACGCCTGAAGGTAGAGAGAGAATTAGACAGGCAAAAGTTGGATATAGAAATCCTCATTCTGACGGACTGACTAGCGAACATAGACAAAAAATATCTGAGACCATGACAGGTACCCGGAGAGGTGAATTTAACCCTATGTATGGTAGAAAACATACAACTGAGAGTATTCAAAAAATAAGAGCAAAAGCATATGAGCGACCAAAGATGCGTTGGTGTGTGGAACCCAGTGGCAAATGTCATCTAATTCCTATTTCTGACGAACTGCCAGAAGAGTGGCAATGGGGTCGCTTTTACGACAAATATAGACCTACTTGAGTTGGTCGCCAACACCATTTGATGTTACTTCGTTCAACATCTTCAACACATCATCATAGTGTGCCATTCTTCCTAATTCATCCTCAATAGTTTGCATCACATCTGGATGTTCTGCTACACCAACAGGACCTTGCATGAGTATTTTTACATTTTGCTCATGTCTAGCCTTCTGTCCTGTAAAATACGCTGTTAGCGTATGCTTGATTTGACCTGTCATATCTGCCATTATGCAGTCTCCTTTTTCTTTCTAGGTTTCCTTTTCTTTTTAGGCTCGGGCTTATTGTATTCCTCAATACCAAGTGTCGAAAGAAGTTTCTCTAACTTTGGATATAAGTCTAGTAACTTACCATCTTTGACCGCTGTTAGTATCTTTGCCTCTTTGTGATGCACACCTTCAAGAATTTGCAACCAATTCATCTCTTGCTTCCATGGAGGGAGATTCTTTATGTTAGCAGTAGGATCAGTAAACTGCTTAATTCTTCGCCATTCAAGAGTGATAGTAGTTTCACCCATTCCATCTGGAATATCATCTTTGACTTTGTTGGCTTCTGGCATACCTTCTGGTAATCCCCAATCAGGTTTCTCTGCACCTACACCCCAACGGACTAAAGGGACAACCACTTGGTTCATCCCTGCCCATGCTTTTAACTCTGCGACTTGGGCAGTCACACCGCTGGCTTTGAATATCTCTTCAAAACCCTCGTCAATTTGCCTAACTTTTCTCATTATCTATCTCCACGATTGTAGCATCTTTCTTGCTAACGAAATTAATAAATCGATGACCCGGTGCTATACCATTATCTTGAAGAGTCTTGTATTCAGTCTCTTCTATAGCAAGTAATGGAACTACAGCACCCTGTTTTAAATAGTACCACTTTGAAGGGTCATCACAACTATGTATAAGCAATGCTTTAGTCTTCATCAGAACTCCTGTATGACATCCATCATACCATTTAATTTGTATTGCAAGAAATAATTAAAAATCTCACTTCGACCTTTGTCTTTCTGAGCGTTGTACTCAAAAACAATCTGATCTTTTATCTCTTGTGGAGTTTGTGATAAATCTACCAATTGCTTGTTTCTGGTATATCCATGTGCCATCTCACCATTGACCCATTCTTCTGGCTGTTTCTTCTTCCATTCAGCCAATAGTATCTTTCTGATTGGTCGCTGTCTTTTACCAGACACAAAAACATCATCATCAGATAAAATGTTTGGAACACCGTCACCTTTATCACCAATAATAATGTGTTCCATCAGAACTTCATGAGCAGACTCTTTGATCTTTACCATCCGCTTTCTAGATGGAGACCACTGTGAGACATTGCTATACTTCTGCAACTGTTGGAAATCATGATCACCAGATACAATCAAGACTGGCTTAGGTTCAGAAAACAGTGGTCCATCTTTTAGATCATTCGTCTGGCTGTATTCACATAATGCACCAATAACATCGTCTGCTTCGGCACCCTCAACATCAATCACGGGATACGGCATAAACTCTGCGATCTCGTTTCTGACTGAGTTAAGTGCATCGAAAATAGAATTCCAATCTAGACCACTTGCTTCTCGATTACCTCTTCGATTCGCTTTGTAAAGAGGATACACATCTCTGCGCCAGTAGTGGCGATTGTCACATGCTATGATGACTTCACCAAATTCTTCACCAAACTTTTTCTTGTAACTGCGTATGGTATTAAGAATCATGTGTCGTATCAGCGGAGTATTAATCTCCGCATCAGCACGGCCGCCACTCTCTGCCATGAATGTACTGATAGAAGTTTGACTATAATCAACTATGATCACTTGACATCCTCCATAGTGAACTGCTTATCAGTAAATCCAGCAGTTGGTTCATCGGAAGTAACAAAAGAAGCAAAATTATCTTCTGTCATGCCTTGTTCCCATACAACACCAATATCTTTATAATAGGTGCCAATAGTTCGCTTGGGTGTACCATCGGGATGATATGCCATTGCTATACAGACTTGACGGCATTTATTTTGTGCATCTGCACCATATCGATCATCAATCCAATCACCGCCACGAATATATGCTTCCATATGTCTGACATAGCCTTCAGAGAATTTCAACGCGGCTACGGCACCCTTCTCGTTTCTACGAACAGCGGGTCGCAACTCGGCAATCTTCTCTTTTTGATACTTGATCCAACTTCTCACATTTTTAAGTGAAAATGTTTCCTCGTCAGGGAGTGCAAGCACGGTGGGATGCACACCCTTTGGAGGACCAGCACTCTGCTGGCGTTTTTCTCTTGCTTTCGCAAGTCGTTCTGCCGCGGCAGCCTTCTGTTCTTCAGTCATAGGCTTTCGCGGCTTACGAAACTTCTTTCTTACGAAAGGTTTCTCTTCTCTAGTTTTTCTAGCCATCGTGTGGCACTCCTGTTTAATGTATTTGCATACTATAACAGGTATTTAAGTGAATGTCAAGCAAAACTTTTAATAGAATTTACTCTAATTGATCTCCATTGACTGATTTCTGTGTCAAAAACAGTAATATTAGTGTCTGGAGCAGTGGATTTGCCAGTGGTTGCTGGAACTACCGATTCTTGAAGAGTTGCTTTCATTACTCGCTCGGTACCGTCTTTCTTATCAAATATGATAGTTTTAATACCTTGCTGTAACTCGGCAATTATATCATTTTTAGTCATCATTACAAATTCTCCTTCTTAGATCGCTGGATGAAAATCTGTGGTCTCGTTTGTTAAAATACAACTGAATACCACGATTTTTACAGATATCCCTACCTGTAAAATCTTTCTCTCTATATTCTACACCTAGTATGCGAATGTCAATAGGTAATAGATTGAGAATATCTTCTAAATCTTGCTCGGTGCTATAAGGTATAATCTCATCGACATACTTTACAGCCTGTAACTGCGTATATCTCTCAACTACAGTTTGAACAGGTTTATTCTTCTCTGGTCTGTCTATGCTCGGATCAACTTGTAATCCTACTATGAGATGATCACAATGATCTTTTGCTTCTCTTAGCATTATGATGTGTCCAGCGTGTAGCAAATCAAAAGTTGAAGCAGTAAATCCTATCACCATTATTTGTCCTTTGCTTTTTTAATCTCTTTCTGCATTTCATCAAGTTTAGAGTCGGTCTTCTCCGTGGCTTCCGACCACGCCATCTTGATTACTTTCGTTAGTCTTCCTGATTTCATCAGTTTGTGTAGTTTCTTTTTTGTTCGTTGTTTCATTCTTCCCCTTTTTGTCTATTAGCCAGTTTAATTTTTGTTTCTCATGGTCTGATAGATTATCAGTCCCAGAGGATGTGCCATACTTATTCTTTACCCAGTCTTCTATAGTATCATCTTCTGGTTCAACTCTGACTACATGGTCGGGAATGTCTGGTTGTTTACCATCGTCAATAGGGTCGTCTTCTCCACCTAAAAACTGATCGTACGGAAATATAGCATCTAATGGTTTATCGTCCCAATCATCTGCAAGTGTTTCGTCTTCCATAACATTCTTATTTACCACATCGTCATCTAATGATGTAAATGATATCATCTCACCTTTGCGTTCCATCCATACCATATTTGCACCCACAACTAATAATATAGCCAATGGATCAAATACCAATACGAGTAATATTATCACAATTCGTACCGCTCTGTCAAGGGTATCCGTGTCATCTGCACCCAATATTAATTGTGATATGTACTTGATTGGTCCTACTTCTACCTCTAGTGCCAGTTTCTCTTGTTTTAGCGGCAATAACTTATCGCTTAATGTCTCGATCTCTACTATAGCACTATTGATTGTATCGTTTAGTTGATTTCGTTGTTCGGTTTGCGACTCTCTAACAGCAAGAGCACCATTTCTACCTCTAATCCTATCGTATTCAATAAGAGTTTCAACAGTAGAATCCAATTGACCTATAACTGTCTCTGAATCTGTAATCAGTCTTTGCTGGTTGGTAATCTGTCTTTCTAGATTTTCAATGTATAACTGATTATTACCACCCGCGGCAATATCATGCTCTATGTGTGCTTTAGACAGAAATCCAAATATGCCCATAGATGTTATTAGTGATAGTACAATCACCGCAAATATGAAATACGATTTCATTAACCATCGTATCTTTTCCCAACTACGATATAAGAAAGATGCAGTAACTAGTTTTGCAATCTCTAATGCCGAACCCATAGCCAATATGGGAATGGCAGCCGCTGGAAATATTGCCATTAATCCTACTATAGAAAACCATGCCGCTACAGCAGAAACAGCCAGTGCTGAAAATAACAAGAGTAAAAAGAATATCATTTTTGTGCCCTCTCTATAAGTCTTTCGACCTTATCTGACAGGGTAAATGGTGGAGTAGGAGAGATAGTGTCCTGCTCTACATTAAAAAAGTTGTTTACATCTTCATACCTGACCAGAGTAAAATTATCTTGATCTTTGTATTTATTATACATCTTATCGACTGCATCGAATTTAGTTTTACAGGCAGTCACTACAGAATCACCATCAATGCCACTTAGTGTCACCAGTGGGAGTTGTATATCGTCCCACATATCGGTAGGAATCCAGTGAAATCGCTTTAGGCACATCGCAACTACCCAAGATCGTATCTGATCTTTTCTATTTCTCTGAATAAAAACTTTATGGTGTTTAACATTGTCTATGGCATCTAGACTCACTTCTTGTCCTTTATTGACTACCAATCTGTCAAACGATTCTATGCGTTGTATGTTGCGATAAAAGTCTTTTGGGTCTAGTAAGCAGTTTCCTTCGAAAAAATGCATGCCACCGTCTCTGGATTTGTCGCTGGAGAGCCCTTTGTAAATTATATCATCACTAACACTCTTAAAACATAGATCACTAATACCTGTGAGCGAGGAATACCCTGTATCCCAGTGGTCTATATTTTCAGTACCAGAATAATAGACTGGGTATTGCTTAGTCAATAGATATTGAAAATGCCAGGTGCCATTTCTCGGACCACCAAATATGAACACATGCTTATCAAACATTCGGCTTCCATTCTATAGGTTCAAAATCTTTCAAGTGACTCATTCTCAATCTTATATGCAACATGTCATTGATACAACTAGGGTCATCCCTGTATTGCCACTGTAACAAAAATTCTTGCATTTTTGCGGCGTTTCTTTGATCATATTCAGCGATAGTTTCTTTTCTTAACTCACCCGCATATTCTTTAACTATCGTTGAACTACCATAATATTTTTCGTATAACTTGTCCGTCTTGCATGAATACCCAATATAGTATCTGCCGTCTGGAAAATATGTGCAGTAAACTCGATGCTTCTTTTTCTTTGCCATAATGTAGACCTACTCATTTCAGTCTACTATTTATCTCTGTTCACAAAGGTCTTTACATATCGCTTTTGGTGTACCACACGCTAAATGACTCCAGTATAACTCATTTAGTACCCCGTTGTCAAGTACTTTTTTCAAATTCTTGTCTTTTAAACTCGCTCTCTCATCATTGTGTCTTGCTTGGCTACCTGTCATACAGCATGGATATACTTTATCATCCCATGAGATAAAAACATGCAAGTTTTTCTCGCTAAAGTCCTTATGATCATCAATATTATATGAAAAGCAAGTCTGTACCATATTTCTCTTTTAACTCCCGTACCTTCTGTGGCATATCATATGCTGGTGTCAATGTGTGAGTTCTAGTGCCTCCAATATTATAGACATCTAACTTTTGTTTATCTGAGAAGAAAAGTTTCTCATCTTCTAGCGTAAAATGTAACCCTCTACTAAATGGATTTGGCCACTCGTTTATAAACATCTCTCGCAATCGGTATTTTATGGCCAATTGCATGGCATTTTCTAAATGATTCTTATTCTCGTTAAATAACAAGAACTGCCAACCAGAATGTTCAGCCACGCTTGTTTCAGAATATGCAGTTAAATTATCTATGACATTTTTCCATTTAACATTTACACGGTACAACTGATTTGTCTCTTCATCAGTACCATCTAGACCAAAAATAACATTGACTCCTAACTTTCCTAATCCAGCATATGCCGCTGGCTTTCCAATTCCACCATTAGTGGCAATATCTATTCTTAGTCTTGGATTCTCTGATAATAACCATTGGCATATTTCTACTATCTCTGTACATGCCATGGTGTCTCCATAATTACCACAGAATGTCATCATTCTTAATTGAGGTACCAGATCTCCTAAGATAGCCTGTACTTCAGATAGTGTTTTAGTTACCTGTTTGAATTCTTGTAATTTACCATCTGTCGTTCTACTACACACAGGACAGACTGCCTGACATGTACTAGAGATTTCAAAATCAACTGATAATAATTTTTCGCTGTCCATAACATCAGATAGGACCAGAGCCATAGACATACCGCTCTATGTCATCCTCATCTGTCTCTTCTCCATATTGAATTTCTATTATCTTGCATGGTTCAGAATAGGGATTATCAATTTGATGCCACTCGTTTGCTCTCACGGTGAATACATCATCTTCTCTGAGATTATGCATAGTATAAGATGTAGCGGTACCTTGGCTGTGCCTGACTGTACATTTTCCATGACTCACAAACCATACTTCGCTTCTCAAAAAGTGTCTCTGATAACTGATGCCACTAAATGGCTTGATGGTAAGTTCTTTGACCTTCACTCGATCATCTTCATGCAATTCTAGATATGAACCCCACTTTCTCTTAGTTTTGTTTGCTGTCCATTCTTTTAATATTGTACTACTACTGTTAGATTTCTGTCCACCTATATTATATTGTGGTATAATGTCATAAATTTCACAGTCTTCGGGAGTGCTTAATTGGTTCCTATCACCACCGTTTGCAAAAATTATGATGTTCTCTGGCCAATGCTCTCTAGCATTTTTTAGGAATCTGTCTGCGGTGTCATCGGAATCATCAAATGCCCAAACATAATCAACACACCCTATGCTCTCAACAATAGTTTTTCTCTCTTCAAAAGCCAAAAATGCTTTGCCTTTCTTTCTCACTAGCCATTCATCACTATTGAGACCAACTACTAATTCGTGACCTAAAGTTGCCGCAGATTTAAATAGTTGTATGTGTCCATTATGAAGCGGATCAAAACCACCGCTAACTAATACTATATCTTTAAGTTTCATTTTCCTCGTCTTCATCATATGTCATTTCAAGTTCTTCTTCTAGTTCTAATTCTGCACCGCAGAATGGGCAATACTCAACAGAGTAATAGTGTTCAATCATTTCATGCTGGACTTTAAATGATGCATCACATGAAACACACTCGATTACCCTGGGATTTGACATACTGCTATCCCTGCTTTGTCTAGAAAATCTGCTCCAGTACCCTTGCTTGCATTGTATTCATTGATATAATATATCTCTTTGATACCTGCTTGATATATCAATTTTGCACACTCAATGCATGGCATGTGAGTCACGAACATTACTGATCCTTCAGATGATTCCGTCGATTGTGTGAGTTTCATCAATGCATTTGCTTCTGCATGGATAACTTCTTCTTTTGTTCTCCAAGCATCTGGTGTAGAAAATTCACCACCACCCGAAGTCTCACACTGGTTATCCCATCCACTAGGAGTACCATTATATCCAATAGATAGAATTCGTCTATCTTTTACTATGACACATCCAACTTTCAATTTCTTTGCATAAGATAACTTGGCAGTCTCTTCTGCAATCTTACTAAAATATTTTATAAATTTTTCTTTCACGCTTGACCCCATACATCCTGCCATTGACCCGTTAAAGCACCTCTTGCATAATCAGTCGCCCGATTCTCAAAGAAATTGGTGTGGGTGGGAGCATTGATCATCTCTTCTACCCATGGCAAAGGATTTCTTTTTACCTTAAAAATGCCTCTCATTCCGAGGCTGATCAATCTTCTATCGGCAATATACCGAATATATTTTTTGACTCCTTCTGAAGTCAAATTGTTCATAGGTCCCATAGCAAATGCTAGGTCAATGAACTTGTCTTCAAGTTCTACCATCTTTTCAGCGATAGTGTAAATCTGACTCTTTAGTTTGTCATTCCATATCTCTTTATTCTCTTCTATATATTGACGGAATAACTTAATCATAGATTCGGCATGCATTGTTTCATCTACAATAGACCATGTAACAATCTGACCCATACCTTTCATAGTACCGTGTCTTGGAAAATTCAATAGCATAATGAATGAAGAAAATAACTGCATACCCTCGGTAAATGCACTAAAAGCGGCTATGTTTGTAGCCACGCTTTCTTTAGATCCATTCGCCTTAGACAGTCCAACAAAATAGTCGTGCTTGTCTGCCATAGCCTTATATTCTAAAAACTCGTTATATGTAGACTCTGGCATTCCAACTGTTTCGATCAGATGTGAATATGCGGCTACATGCAATGCTTCCCTTGCGGCAAATCCACATAGCATCATACGAATTTCTGGCTGTGGAAAATATGGTAAATAATTAGTTACATATCCATCTGCTACATCAATATCACCTTGTGTAAAGAATCGAAATATGTTAGTAAGAAATGATTTCTCTTCTTTAGATAACCTTTCTTTCCAATCTTTCACATCCTCTGACATAGGTACTTCTGTATGTAACCAATGAGATTGCTCATGTTTTAACCATGCCTCATACGCCCATGGATAATTAAACGGCTTAAAATATGTTCTTTCGTCTGTTAATTTAGAAATTTTGGGTGTCATTTTACTCTCTTCCAATGTCTGTTTTCCTTATTTGCTTGAAGCCCCACTCTCGCTCCTTGCACCACCAACAATTATTACATCTGCCTCTGTCTAACTCTGTGCAACTATGAGTTATCGGCATAATATCCATGGCAATATCTAGATCAAATCCCAACTGAATGGTTTGATCTTTAGTCATATCAGCAAAAGGATGTGCAACATAATCTTTTGTCTTCTCATTTGGTACCCATCTGTCATTTGGTAGTGGGTACCCCTCTGGCATCATATCTCTTTGATTGGGCGGATATTTGTTCATGCCATTAAATAAAAAATCTGCATATCCTTTTTCAAATATTTCGTATGCGCCACTTGTAACATAATCAGATGGGTTATCAGATGTTATCTGTCCTACTATCCTAGTAGGAGCAAATTCATAGTTCAATCTATCTGATGCCCATCGCAATACTTTATTAGCATAATGTTCTGCACCATCGATTTTCGGTACAGTAAATGCGGTACATTCTTGCTTTCTTTCTAGACAGATTCGCTTTACCATGTACCAAAGTACAGCACTGTCCCAACCACCAGATACTACAACGGCAATTCTTTTATCTACAGGTACTTCTATCATCCTTCGCAAGCCAGACAAGAATCTTCGTTTAAGAGTGAGGACATATCTATTTCCTTGATAACCTCTCGCTCAATTCGTTTAGAAACTTTATCTGCCTTGCCTAGTTTTTCTGACCTGCAATAATATAAAGTCTTCAAGCCCTGCTTCCAAGCCATGTAGTGTACGGCATGTAAATACTTAATATTCACATCTGGTCTAAAAAATAGATTCAAAGATTGTGCTTGATCGATCCACTCCTGTCTCGTAGATCCATGTTCTACTACCCATCTCTGGTCTATTTCCATTGCCGTTTTGTAAACTTCTTTTTCATTCTCATCTAATATTGTTAGATGTTGTACTGAGCCATCATTTGCAATTATTGAAGACCAAACTTCATCATAATCGATTTTGCTGTTTTCTTTAGCCTTATCTTTAATGAGAGCATCCAGATGCTTATTCTTATTGAGATACGCTCCCGATAATGTGTCTTGTCTGTAAGCATTTGCACGATATGGTTCAATGGACGGCGAGGTGTTTCCCATAATAATAGAAGAACTAGCATTAGGAGCGATAGCCATAACATGGCTAAATCTTCTGCCTGTCCCCTTTGCGTCAGGAGCCTCGCCTCTTTCTTTACCCAGTTCCAAGTTTGCATCATTCAGTTTACTCCTTATAAGTTTAAATAATCTGATATTCGTACTCTTTGCAAAAATCCCTTCCCATGCAATACTCTTTTTCTGTAGATATGCATGAAACCCCAATGCTCCTATTCCTATAGAGCGTTCTTGTTGTGCTGAGTACTTTGCACGGCTAACTTCGTCTGGAGCGTTGTCTATGAAGTACTGGAGTACATTATCTAGCATCTCTGCTACATCTTTGAGAAACATGGAATCTCTACTCCATGCATCATAGTACTCAAGATTTACTGAAGACAAACAACAAACAGCCGTTCTATCTTTATTTGTTGGTAGAATAATCTCTGAACAGAGATTTGATTGATGTACCTTTAACCCCTTTTCTTTTTGAAATTCTGGTAAATGTCGATTGCTGGTGTCAATATAATGAATATACGGCTCACCAGTTTCCATACGCATCTCTAATATTCTTTGCCACAATGCTTTTGCAGATACAGTATCTTTTACAACACCAGAATGTGGATCAATGAGTCGCCAACTATCGTCTGCGTTCTCATCACCCATACATCTTTCTATGAGTTCCATAAATCTATCTGATATATTGATACCATGATGCAAATTCAAGCATCTAATGTTTTGGTCTCCTGTAGGTTTTCGCATCTCAAGGAACATGATGATATCAGGGTGACTAATATCAAGATAGGTAGCGTAGGAACCGCGTCTAGTTTTTCCCTGACGATATGCCAAGCAGGAGGAGTCATATGTTTTAAGGTGAGGCATAACGCCAGTAGACTTATCGTCACTAGACCGTATGCCAAAACCAATCCCAACTCCACCGCCAAGCATAGAGAGCCAATTCGTTTCTGAAAGGTTTTCAACTAATCCCTCCGCTGTGTCGTTAATGTAATTTAAAAAACAAGAGATAGGCATACCCTTGTTGCTTCTACCAAATGATAGAATAGGAGTACTGTACGACAACCAATGCTTACTTGAGTATTCGTAAAGTCTTTGTGCGTGTTCTTCATTAGAAGAAAAATGTTTACTTACAAAAGCAAATCTTTCTTGAGGACTTTCTTCATCTTCTCGCATATAACTTTCTTGTAATCGTTGTATGCCAAGTTTATCAAACAACCCATCTCTCGCCCGATCTATCTGGATACCTAAAAAATCCTCTTTTGCCATCTTTTCTAACCCTCTATTGCCTTTTTGATTTCAGGAAAATGTTGCGTAACTATGTTCCAGCATTTTTCAGCAACTTCAGAATGTTCCTTCTGAGTACCGTTGCCCATTCTCAACTGACAATAGTGTATCCAAGATCGTAAAGAACCTGCCATATATAATGTCGATACAGTATTACCCTCTGGTAAAACTGCTCTGGCTTGTTCCTTTGCTATTCCAGAGTTTAGTGCCCATTCGTAGACTTCTTTAATCTTACGCACTACCTCTGTCTGCTTCATTCTCCAAGTTTCTTCAATTTCTTTAGCACCCTCATCAAGTTCAATGCTGTTCTGTCTATTCTGAGGGTCCTGTAATCTCGCTTCCCGTGTTACCCATTCATCAGATACAGCATATCTTTGGCTAAATTCTTGATAACTAAAACTTCGATGTCTAAGAATTTGCCGTGCTATATCACGAGTTGTTTTTATCTCCAGTGTCATATGAACCATCTCAAAAGGAGACCAGTGTTCATGTTTAATCAGATACTTCAACAGTCCGGGTGCTGTCTTAGTATTGTTTTGATTACCAGGGTTGCTTACTCTTGCCGCATATGCGACTAGTTCTCCAGCAGTAAGGCAATCTGTGTATGCTGATGGCTTTGAAAGAGCCACTAAACTCACTTCATTCATAATATAGTCCTAGTTATTTTATTTAAGTACTACTATTCCTTTAAAGGATTCTTCGTAGACCTTCATTAGTTGCGTTGCTTCATCAACGGCTTGTTTCGTGCCTGGATGGTGATCATCATAACAATCTATAATTACTATACTAGATTTATCATTAGTCCAATTTATAAATTTAGTTACTGCTTCATATGAATGTAGTGCATCATACCATATAACTGTTGGATCTTCAAATCCTGCAGGTGGTGTATAGTTCTCATCAAATACTGCTTTTTCCCAAGATATATTTGACCAGCCCTCTACATTCTGCTTAAAAGTTTCTAGATGATCTTCTTCAGAAATACTGCGAGATTTTAAAAATTCTACATCAACATTTGTAAAGTCTGCACCAGCGTCACCTTGAATACCACGAAAGGCATCAACAGTATGAATATCATACATGTAACCAGCAGAGGCAAATTGCTCTGCCCAAGAAATAGTTGATTTACCTAAGTAAGGTCCTATTTCCAGTAATCTACCGCTATTGGGTAACTCTGGTACAATTTGATCAAAAGGCCAAGCGAGCGGCCAAAAACTTTTTACCTCGCTTGAAGCAACTGGCACTATTTCTTAGCCTTTGGCTTTCTTCCTTTTCTAGGCTTGCCCTTAGCGGCATCAGCAATATCACCTAGTTGATCAACAGCGTCGGAAACGGCATCTTTGACATCTTGAACTTCTTCTTTGATCCGTTTTACTCGCTTCTTGACTTTTGCCTTAGTCTCTGCAACTTCTTCTTTCACATCATCAACGGCATCGGTCGCATCTTGTTTGTTTACTGAGCCATCTTTATTATAATCTAAGAAGTTGAAAATCTTATTCCACAAATTTTTTAAAAATTCCATTGATTTTCTCCTAACATTTTTTCCAATCGGTTAACTTCATTTGAGCAGATAGACCATGAAATGTATTTTCTTTAATACAATTAGAAATATCTTCAGTAGTCATACCGCTCATTATCATGTCATTTATATCTTTACCTTCTATGTCATTCGGCCAGATACAAATCGAATAGTTCAAATCGATATACTTCTTCATCAACTTGCAGACTTCACTATTCTTTGGCTGATTATCAAAGGCTATAGTCATTTGTTCTTGTGGTAAATCTAACTCATCTATCTTGGAGAAAGATGTGCCAGATACTGCAATAGCATTTTCTAAGAACAAACTATCTATTGGTCCTTCAACAACCAGTATGGGTTCAGAAACATCAACTTCATCTAAACCAAATACTGTAGGAGCCCTTTCATTAACTTTCACTAAGATATATCGCAATGTTTCTCCTCGCATCGCTCTTAGTGTTACCGACATCAAATGACCGCGCTGGTCAAAAAACGGTATTGCTAATCTAGGCTCTTTTGTCTTTATACTCTCTCTATACTTATCATTCAACTGAATTACATCTTGCACATTGTCGATGTAATAGAGTCGATCAAAAACTTGCTTAGGTATTTTTCTCTCTTCACAATACTTTACCGCTTCATGATCATATGAAAGATTGTCAACTCTATCCATGATTCGATCAATCATACGAGCGGGTGAAGATTTCTTAAACGGAGGCTTCTCTTTCTTATCAAAGTCAGGCACAAACTTATGCTTGCTTTTATCAAAGTCAGGTACAAAATCAGGAAATTCTGGATCTTTGTGGGGCTTAAACTTGCTCACTCCATCTTTGTATCTTTCTAAGACATATTCTTTGTATGCGTTTTGATCTAGCATTTTAAGCATATTACCAAAAGACGCACCATGAGAGCAATTATGGCATTTGTAAAACATATCGTTTTGTTTACGATAGAAATAGCCACGCATTTTTCGCTTATTTTTGGCGGAATCGCCACAGACGGGACATCTCACATTAAAGAGATAATCATCCTTTCGTTTGAAAATCTCAAATCTGTGAGAAATCATGTTCAGATATTTAACATCGAGGTATAGACTCATATGACCACATTATACATAATTTAAGGTTGGATGTCAAGTAATTATTTTAAAATAATTCAATAATTGCTGGTATATTAGCACCTATCCATGCAATAACAATGGCTCCACCCATGACAATCCATTGCTTTTTCTCTATATTTCTGATTCTATCTTCAAGATCAGAGATTTCATCGTCTTGTTGCTTATTACGAGTTTCTATAACTTCTTTTACTTCTTCGTGTTGTTTTGTCATTAGTTCACCAAGGCGATCAACTTCATGTTTTACCTCTTTCTGTATTTCTCTAGATTGAGAGGTAATTCTAGAATGGAGTTCCTTGCTTGCTTCTTCTTGTTCTACTCTACGCTTTTCCATGAGACCAAATAAATCCTCTGTCTCTCGTTCGGCTTGCCCTATTCTCTCTTCATGCACCGCCAATAACTGATTAATTGAATTTGATACCTCAGACATCTTATCGATAGCAGTATCAAGCCTACCAAACAGACCTTCCATCTGTTTCATGTCGTTTTGCAATATTGCAACTTTGGTTTCTAGGGCTGTCTCAGGCATGTTACCCTCTTCTTCGTTGGCGTTGTTCTGCTATCTTCTGATTTATTCGCCTTGCCATTGGTAAAAGAATAGGGTATTCTTGATCACTTTTCTTCTTTTTCTTGACTGGTTTTCCAGGTTCTCCCTTAGGTCCTACACCTACTCCATGAATTGCGCCACCTCCAACTGCATTAGCGGCCATATCATCGATTAAGAAGTTTCTAAAAGAGAATAAATTCGATCCTTCTAATAATTCTGCTTCTTTTACTATATCTTCGTCATTGGTATAAAGTTCTAATAGCACTTCTAATTCATCGTCCTCTATTTTTTCACCATGTTCTCGTAGTATAGCAACTGCCGCCGCAAATGTCAAGAGTCTTTTTGCGTTCATATCGGGCGATCTAGTTAATGCTTTTTTGACTTTTAGTACGAATCTGGTTAGTAGAGTGTAGGATGCTCTCTCTTCGCTAGTAGATGGTTGTTTGATTTTCTTGCCGTCAGCGTCTATTATGCCTAATTTAAACGCATCCATATCCTCGATCTTCTGTGCGAATAATCTGAGTATTCTGTATACGACTAGTGTATCAACAACGGCAGACATTAAATTTTCCTAAGTATGTTTATTATCTTATAGTCCAGGGGAATGTCTTCTTCTCTTACTCCACCGGTTACAATTTGTTCCATTGGCATTCTATTCAAAAATACCAAAAAAGTCTTTAAAATTGGCCAGTGATCTCTGTCTGTTTTGTAAAACAACAAGGGAGTCGCCGCGCCACCAAACACATTATAAAGAACAATCAAGTGATTTATTATAAGACGGTGACTCAATATATCTGTCTTCGCATATCGTCTAAACAATCTTTTCAGATATTTGAATCTTTTTACATCCTCTTCAAAATCATCCATCCCTGTACACTCGGGACTATTATAATTCTTCAATGCATAAACTAGGAAATTCTCTTCATTCAACTCAATCATTTTGTACTTCTTTTTATTATGAAACTGTGGCATTACCTCCAATGCAATACCATTTGCTATTAGTATATATCAGCGTTGCAGTTTCTCCCACAGCATCAAATCGTATGCTCGTATGACCAAGTTGTGAATCTTCTAGCGTGAGTACATACGCACTAGAATTAGCAATCATAATAAGAATTTTGATTTGGCCCTCTGTGCCAGAGCCGATATCCAAGGTGCCACTGCTACCAGGATTTAATAATGTGATTGTGCTTGCAGTGGAAATAGTGCCAGCACCAGTCAAAGTTTGAGCGGTGCCAGCAATATTGATTTTATCTGAAAAACTAACAGGCGTTGCGACATTCGCAAACAAATTGGCCGCTGTGAGTTTCTTACTAGTAGAACTTTGAACTAAGTAAAACTGGTCAGCGGCGGCTACTGCTGTAGCCGCTGTTAATTCGGATACCTTAGAATCAGCCATTAGTTAATCCTATTCTGAGAATTCGGTATCGTCAGCCGCGTCACTTGTTATGCCGTTCTTGCTGAGTGCAACTAGAACTTCATATTGGACTCGACCAGCCCTCGCGCCAGTTCCTTCTGTTCGCTTAACCCAACCACTGTGTGCGGCACTTGATCCTTGATCACCTGCGGCACCAACACCCATACTAGCATTTGCAGTTCCTTGAGTAATACCAGTGTTAGTTGCAAGAACATCGAAAGTCTGTGCGTTGTTACCAGTTCCTGTTAGATTGATGATAGTACCCATCTTGTATGTTACACCAGTAGGTGTACCAGCAACAGTTGTTAGAGCACCGCCTGCTTCAGTTTGTAGCGTGAAACCAGTAACATTAGGTGATGTACCCGTTACAGCAGAAACCAAATAAACTGTCGAATCAGAGTAACCAGATATTGAACCCGAACCACCAAATGTTCCAGAAATTACTACTCGATCATTTGCGGCTAAAGTTGCGTTGGCACAAGTAAATCCACCAGATGTATTAGCAATAACAACCGTTGATAGATCAGTTCCACCGGCAAGATCAGATGTTGTAGCAAGTCGGAATGCGTTTGCAGACAGACCAACATGAGATATAAAGTACGATGTATTATCAACTAAACCAGCAAGTGCAGTACCACCACCATCTTGATACTTGACTTCAAATTGTGATGAAAGTCCGTGTGCTGTATATGCAATAGAATCTGTGTTTGCAGTTGTAACACCCGATGTAGGAATAGTCCTATCAGGAATAGGTACAGTTACAGCAGGAGCGGCAAGATAGTCACTACCAACTTCTGTTACAGTATATCCTGTTATAACACCACCAGAAACTGCGGCTGTAGCAGTAGCAGTTACACCAGTAAGTGTCTGAGCGTTGTTACCAGTTCCAGTAAGTGTGATTACGGTACCAGCATTTGCATTTGTCAAGTTTGTTGCCAACTTAATAGTGTCGTTGTCAACCTTGATTACGAAATAAGTGGTTCCATCAGACAAACCAGCAAGTGCAGTACCAGATCCATCAGCGTAAGTCAACTTAGAACCAGTGGTAAGATTGTGATCAGAAATTGTAATACTATCAGAAGCCGTAGTTACTGCGGTAGTAGCAATAGTTCTTGCAGTAGGACCAGCAACAGTAATTGTAGGTGCTTCTAGATATCCTGCGCCAGCCTCATTAACACCGATACTAACGATGTTATCTGAGCCACGCACAATTTCTGTATTATCTACACCAAATACTGAAGAGCCCAATGTGTTAGCGTCTGCTCCAATTGTATTAGGTTTCTCGTTCAGCGTATACGCTTGTCCAGAAAATGCTGATAGTGCAGTAGCACGATCTAAATTCTCTACGATAGCAGAAGTATTACTCGCTATAGAGAGAATTTGCATTTGCTGATCGCCTACAACCAAAATATCGCCAGTAGCGGATTCAGTTGTAAATGCAGTTGAACCACCGGCAATACTGCCCCGTGTTCCCCTAGCAAATTCTAGCGTAAGAGTGTGTGATGCACCAGCACCGTCTGAAAGTGTAATTACAGTTGGATTATTGTGCAAGGCATCTGCCTGGCTTGCCGCCAACTGTAGAGTGTTTGTCGCTACATTAGTAACATAGTAACTAGATGTGTCTGTTAGACCAACTACTTGAGTACCACCTCCATCTTCGTATTTGACATAATCGCCATTACGGAAAGGATGTGCGGAACTTGTGATAGTATTGGAATCAACAGCACTGGCACCGTTAAAAGTAACGGTGGGAGCGGTTAGCGTTACCGTTCCAGTAGATGTCTTATCATCTGCTTTTCCCCAACCTGACATTTTGTTTCTCCTTTAAAAGTTTAATACTATTTATCATTTAGACATGTTTCATAAAGTGTTTATGACTTTGATGAGCGTGATCCTGCATTTTTTCTTTGTCTGCTGGCTTAGAAGATAGATATTTGTTTAGGAATTTACTTGCATGTGCTTGTGAAACTCTATGGCTTTTGCCATCTTTAAAAGTTACATGCTTTCCTATACTAACAGCCTTTCGCAGTTGAGGAACAATGTGTTCAGGACCCGAATCTTTCTTTGCATCATGTTTTACATCAGGTCTGTCTTTTTTCGTTGATGCTAGTCCTCGACTATCTCTAGCGGCATCTCTTCGTGCATCGCTATAAGCACCTTCTTCAAGATCAGTTTCTTCATTCGCTTTTCGTAATGCTTTCTGTGCGCCAGGGTGATTAGAGAGACCTTTCTTAATCTTCTCCATCTTCTTTGCGGCGCCCGTCATATCTCCGCCCTTATGTCTCTTGTCAAAAGCAATACCTTTTGCCATCTTAACTTGCTTAGATGTGATGTATTCTTTGAGATCGAAATCGTCAAAAGAAATTAAACTTTCGTTCTTCGCTGTGTGTGATGCATCAACTTTTTTGAAGAATTTCTTCTTCTCGTCATCTGACATGTCTCCAAGAGATTTACCAGTTTTCTTCAGCATAGCATCAAATTTCTTTTTGTACGCTTCTTTTATGCCAGGATCAGTTTCCTTCTCTTTATTTGCGGCATTTTTAGATGTCTTAGCGGCTTTTTTCTGTGCTTTCAATCTTGCATCTTCTTCAGCATCGGTAGCCATTCTCTTAAATGCTCCTTCTTTTTGTAATGCTTTTGATGTGCTTGAGTATGTGTTTAACTCATATGGATGTGAACCACCTTTGTTATAGACTTGCATGTGGACCATATGCTTCTTGCCATTTTTATCTTTAGCAGGAAGATTTACACGGGTAGTTTTACCTTTTCCTGGCTTTTTAGAATCCAGACCTATATGTTGTGCCTTGTCATCTGCGGAAGATTCTAATCCACCCTTTTTGTGATGATCCATTGCGTGATTAACTGCATCAGTATAAGACTTGTGACCAGTTTTATAGTCTTCTGTGTATACCGTTTCTTCGCTGTATCCTTTAGGTCTTGATTTATTTTTTGCCTTCATTTTGTCCTTTATCTTTTTAGTTTCTTCTCTGGACTTCTCTGCAGGCATGGAATATTCTGACTCTTCTATTTCAGTCTCTTCCTTGCGGTTTTGTTTTTGAAACTCGTTATAAGCCTTTCGTCTACTATCATTCTCTTTCTTTTCAGCAGGAGTCATTTGAGACACTGGCTTTTTCTTAGCAGGCTGGTCATATGCTTCCTGTGCTTTTTTCAGTTCAGCATCAGTAGGTGCATCTGGATGTCCTTTAGGATTCATTTTTCTACCAGACTTTCTCTTAGCATGAATATTATCCCATAAGCCTCTTTTCTTGCCCTCTTCGATTTCCGAAGTTACTTCTGCGGCGTCTGCTACAAGATCATAATCTTCTTTTTTTAGTTGTTGCCTAGCCTTCTTCGCATTTTCGGCTCGTCTTGCGAGTTGCACTTTCATAGGCTCATCAATGTTTCTAGCCGCGGCTTGTACTTGTGCCTTCGCTGATTGCTTTTTCTTCAATCTACTCTTAGCGGCATCTGCTTCTTTATTGGAAATTCTGAAACCACCAGTGGTATGACCCGCTTTGTCCTTAGACATATCTTCATACTTCATCTTCTTAGACTTATGCGAGTGTCCCGCTTCTTCAAGAACTTCAACATCATCTTCATTGATGTATACCTTTTCAATGCCACTTTCAAACATGACTGTATACCATTCAACATGTCCATCAGCATCTGGTTCAGCATGTTCGCCAGGGATACATTTGCCTTCTCCCAAGTCTTTCTTGAACATTTTACTGACACACATATGCTCTCTATCTTTAGCATCTGAATCGCCTTGTGTTGGCGGTGATGTGTCTCCTTCTGTGCTAGTCTCTGCTGGATGATTTGCGGTTGGCTCTTCTGCTTTGGGTTGCTTTATATCTTTCTCTGTCAAGTCTTCTTCTCCTACAAAATTATCACCATCAGCAAGAACTTCTTCGTACTCATCATCATGTTCTTCTGGGTTATCGTGATGTTCTTCTTCTGATTGATATTTATTTTTCTGAGTATGCATCTTGGCTCTTGTGAAAACTGTATCGTCTCCAAGAACAATATACATAAATGAATTCATTAAAGTATTTACTGCATCCCTCTCATTTGGAGCAAGTGCTTTCCCGCCTTTGAGTTTATCTAGACCTCTGCGTAAGATAGGTAATTTTGCTTGAGACATTAAACCCTGTCTAACAAGCATATCCAATCTTTTGTTAGTGTCTGCCTCGTTCAATGCGGCTTGCCCACTGAGAATCTCCCGTATATTCCTTTCGACTGGCATTTCTGAATCTCCGTTGATCGTTTTTATTATGTCATACTATTTATAAATTCAAAATGCTCATGAAAGTTTCTTATACTTATAATCTTCAATGGATTGTTTTACCATCTCTTGTGGTGGGTTCATCATACTGGGCAATTCTCTAAAAGTCTTCATCATATCTTCTTTTTTGAATCCCACACTTAGCCAATTACCCTGATTAAATGTGGGAATACCTCTGTCAAGATATCTTTTATGTCCAATCAAATTTTTCATGACTTCAACCCATGCACCAATAACATCCCAATGTTCGTTTTGCCATAGTTCAGTATGAATTTTAAATCTAGGATGATCTGGTGTTTGATTCGGCATCTGAGTCCGTATTCTGCTTTTTTGATATTCAGTTATTTCTGGATCTGCCAATATTTCGTCAAACTGATTGGTCACTCTAGTCACTGTGGCAGGATCTGCGGTAGTGTAACCATATTTGTGCATGTTGCGGCTCATGTCATTCTCTCTTGTAATACCACCAGCCTTAATGATATTTAATTGAAACAGGGAGACTGCTTCACCTACCCAATTTTCATCTAGCCAATCAAGCGTCTTTTGCATAGTCTCTGGCGTTTCGTATGGCAGACCCCAAATAAAACTCATCTCTCCTCGGTAGAAACCAGTTTCTTTTAAAAATCTTTGTTTTGCTTCTAGTATTCTAGGTAATATAATTTCTGGCTTACCGCCTTTACCTATCGATTTCGCTGATGCATGATTGGTACTTTCTATACCATACATATGACTATTGAACCGCATTCTTATTAATTCATCAACATCATGTTTTCTCAGGGTCATCAGATCAGCACGAATGTATCCCATAAAATTTGGGCTAAAATCTAATGATTGGACAACATCAGCATATTTTCTAATTTTCTCTATGTAGTCATTGAAAGTATCATCAGTTATAATGTAGTCTGTGGTTCCCCACTTATCAAAGTTTCTTTTAACATCAAGTTCAAAGTCTTCAGCACTTCTGGTATAATCTCCTTTAACACCAAGAATAGGAAAGTTACAATACGAACATGCAAACTTACATCCTCTTGAAGTCTCCATAGACAGCGTTTCATGAGGAAGAATGTAATCTCTATCTTGATAGTTAATTGACAATTTAGTCCAAGGAAATGCATTATATTCTTTTGTGTTTAAGCAATCGATGTGTTTGAACTTAGGTGCACCTGGCATTATCTGATCTTCTTTGAAAATAGGATTACCCTTAATTATTGCCTCTACGCCTAACTCTCCATAACCAGAGACATAGTAATCTATATTTTGGACTTGTGCTATTGACCAAATATCTTGACTGCCAGCACATGTTGTCACATGCGGATAATTTTCTTTAATGTATGCAAATGCGTGTTGGATAACTGGTGCGTGTATCATGAATAGACCACCTACACCACAGAGTTTAGTGTTAGCACCAACTCTAGATTTTATAATTTCTTCTAGTTCCTCTTTTCTCCAAGAAAACATGAAGTCGATTACCTCGACATCTAATTCACATTCTTCTCTTAGATAAGTGGCTAGGCGGTAACTTCCAGAAGTTCTACCCCTAGTTTCGTATATGGGTTCACCCGTTAAAAAATCGGTATCGTGTGAATACCCAGCAAGCCCTGTAAAAAGCAAAACATCAACTGCCATCTTTCTTCCATATTAATAAATTTTCTTCAAATCGTACCCGACGGGTTGCGTGACCTTTACTTCGTGTCGTATATCATCTGTGTCTATAAACACTATATTTTTATCAGATAATTTTTTTATCGCTTTACAATTAAAAGTCTTTGGCGCAAATCCTTGAATAGTAGAACCATCTGGGTTCTTCTGTATTTTATCTGGAAAATATATTGTTAAAACATATTCTTCTAGAAACAATGTCTTTATATATCTTACAATGCGATCCCACATGATTTAACTCTTCTCTTTATATGTATCCTGTGATCCAACTTTTGTCTGTCCAGCACCCCACAGTCTTTTCATTGCGTCAGACTTTTTTACCGTTTTCAATTTGGGCTTCTTAACATACTTACCTGGCGGTATTGCTCTACCCATTTAGCACCCGCAATCTCTACCTGTACATTTGCAAGGGTTGCAAGTGCAGTTTTCACATTTACAATTTGGATTCTCACACATATCCTTCTCCTTATTAACAGTTCCAGCGGCGTCTGGCCGCTTTACCTCTTTCTCCCGTCCATCCACGAGAACGGGCACAAAATGATTTTCGTCTACCAGCAGCCTTACTTCCCTTTTTCAACTTAGAAGGAGGAGTAGTAACTGCGGTTTGTAATTTAGAACCTGGGTTTTGTCTACGATACTTCTCGACACCTTTCTTTGTGAGTCCTGCACCTTGTTTGACAGATCGCTTATGTCCACCACCGACAGACAAGCCTTCCGCATTATCTTCTGTGATCCAGCCAAAATCATAAAACTCAAAAAATGTCTTCATTTCTTTTTCGCTACCTTGAATTTTTTAGCGGCATATTTACTAGCACTACCGCCCTTGCTTACTTTAAATTTCTTCGCTTTCTGTGGTTTTCCTGCACTACCTTTTTTAATTCTTGCTAACTCATTCTTTCTTACTTGAGGAACCATTCTCACGGCTAATCTTTGTACTAGAGGAGCAAATCGTTTTGCCATTGCTTCAATTCTGGCTTTCTCTTGAGGCGGCATTGCAGACATATCACGACCTCTAGCGAATCTTGCCTTGATTATGTTTCTAGCACCTCTAGTTGCTCTTTTCTTAATTCTAGCAGGATCTGCCGCTCGTCTTGATGCTCTCATTCTAGCAACTTTTAACTTTTGACGATTTCTTCTAGCGGCGAATCTACGCTTCATTCTACCTTGAATTGACAGAACTTCAATGATCTGGACCTCTTCGTCACTACTACTTATATCATTTGGAGGAAGTGATTCGAAGGCCGCAGAATCTTCTATGTCTTGCAGTTCTTCTGGATCATACATATCTAACTTAATCATATCATCAAATGTTAAGTTATCGATGTCAGTTTCCATCTGAGCGATCTCTACCTCACTAAACTCAAAGTCTTTAGGTATTTCTAAAAACTCTTTGCTATTAGTCTCTTTATAGTCATCTTGTGTAGATTGACCCGGAGTTAATTTCTTAAAGTATTCTGTGCCTTGCGGAGTTCCCCATTCGTGACTACCTGGTCCCATTGCCGCTTTATATTCGGCAGTTTCTCCAAGCATGCCAACGAGTACTTTACTATCTAAGTACTTAGGAAATGTAGACCTAATAATTTGAGCGGCATAATAGTTGTCAGCATGTCGCATATGTCCACCAGATTCTCTTCTCTTTCTGGCTAACAAATCTTTTAAGAGTTTTAATGCGTACTCATACTTCTTCTTATGTACTATTTTGCCGATAGGTCTCTTCATATATCGAGGTACTATCTCTTCTTTCTTGACCTCTGCATCTTTTATTTTCTGTCTATATTTGTCTGCTACGCTCTTATAGTACTTTGCATTTGCGTCCAGATCAATACCATGTTTAGATTTTAATCTATTGTTGAATCTTTGTTGTGCAGACAATTTCTTGTATGCTTCTTTTACTTCTGGCTTTTCATGTACATATCCTTTTTTGTCCATTCTTACATGGTCTTCATACTTCTTTGCCATGTAACCTTTCCCAGTTTTAGGATCGTACATCATGTGTGGTTTAAAATCTTTTTCGTCTACACACTCGGTAGCCAATTTGGCGGCAATAGCCATCTCTCGGCGTTTTTTCTTGGATTTGCCTTTGAATTGTGGGGCGTCACTTTTGTAGAAATCTTTAATGACTTCGCCCATTTCCATATCTTTTATTTTCTCATCAATTTTTATGGAAAGAGTTTTGATCTTCTGTTTTTTCTTCTCTGCTTTTCTTTGCTGTGAAGATTTGCCTATTCGATTTTTTATAACACTACCGTTTCTTCCAATATCTTCTTCACCTATTCCAGACAATGCATATTGGGCATTGTTCAACTGTTCTCCCATACGAGTGAATTTTGTTGGTTTTAGTGATCGCTTCATAGCCATCTGATTATTAATCCACTTCTTTGCTTTGTTAGAAGTCGGTGCCGATCTAATCCATGCACCAATCTTTCTGTAAACATCTAATGTCTGCGTTTTATAATCAGCATCAGTTGAATTATCAACAATAAACATATTATGTCTGAAATGCTGTTGGAATTGCCCTATGTTATTCTGTACTGCTCTCCACATAGGAGAAACTTGATCTTTACCTAGCGTTCTTTGTCGTGCCTTATCTCTATCTATAGCAGTATTTAAATCTGTATTCACAAATATCATAGCAGTTTGATAACCCAGTTTTTCTAGTTCTGTTTTCTGGGAAAGTATTTTCTTAACATCTCTACCAGTGCCGTCTATCGTTAAACCTAAACGACTATCAACAAATCCTTGCTTTCTTTTGTTAGTAACAAATTTAGCACGATCTCTGATAGATTGTCCTTTACTGGAAAATATGTTATCTTGAGTTGGCTCTAACCCTGCTAATTCCAATGCTCGTTCAAATGCCTGATCAGAATTGACAAGTTTTAGTCCAAGTGCGGGAAGTGCAGTTTGACCGACAATGAAAGATTTTCCAGAGCCAGGACCGCCAGCCAAAAACACGGCTTTAAATATGCCTGGATCGTAAACTCCTTCGTCTAAAGGAATAAAGTCTTGTAGTGTCTTTTCCATAACACTATTTATAAAACTAGAGGAGCAATTTGGCTAGGTTTTTGACAACCACTTCTGCATATTGTTTTAATTCTTCGTCTTTGATATCGTTTCTAATCGCATCGACATCTTTAAAATCTTGAATTAATTCATCGTACTCGTCTTTATCAAGCATGCCTTCATGGCGCAAATGATTAAGTTCAGCAACTTTGTCTTGATACTTTTCGATTATTTTTAGTTGATCTTCTATTTCGTTCATTTATCTGGACCTCTTACCTGATACTTCAAGGGCGGATTCTGTTACGCTGTTGATATTCTGCCATTTGATACGACAATAAGCATCGGAAGGAGTCTCTCTAGATTCCATTTCTGCTACCAAGTCAAAAATCTGATCATAAATCTTTTGATTATTGCTATTCATTCTATGATCAGAATATTTATCTAAAAAGGCTGCCATTCTGTACGCTTGTTTAATATCTTCTATTGAACATGTAGTTTGTTCTGATATCAAATTCAAACGAACTAATTCACCATACTCCATACTGTCAAACTTATCTGGAAGTTTGTCCATAACTGCACAACCTGCTATTGTAAACATTAACAGCATGGTTGGTCCCCACATGTAAACATAATTTGGGAAATCAAACATCTTACTCATCTTCATAATATTCTCCGTTTAAGCGAGAACTTGTGTTGGCTTCAATTCTTCCAATCGAGTCATCAGTCGTTCTGCTCGGTTCGTAACTTGTCTATACCACAGACTGTCTCTGCCTTCTACCGCCGCTTGTTTCCAATCTTCGGCTTCTAATGCAGTTCTAAAATTTTTAAACTTTGCTAGGCGAGTCCTGCCCATGTTAAACATCATATTAACCAAGACTTGCTGGACTGTATCGGGCATTGTATTAAACCCTTCTCCGTATAGAGCAACACACTCTGAGATTGATGTGTCGAGGTCTTTGTCGAAACACGCTTGGACTCTTTCTTCGCTGATTGGTGTGCCGAGTGGTTTGCCGTGTTCCTCGTCCTCGCCTGTGATGAGGTGACCGACACCAAAGGTGGGATACCCGAGGTGATCTTTGTATATTTCATACTTCACGCCTTCGTCTATTTTGAGTTGTTCGTATACTTCGTTCCGGTAGTTAATAATTGTCATCTACTTATCCTTTTAAAAATGAGGTAAAGGAGTGATGTACTCCCTCTTTGAGTTCCATGCCAGTTTTCACATCATTAAAAAGTTGTTGTGCGCCACTGTAACCAGGTGGTAAACCTTTCTTAAATCCTGCAAAATCATTATTCTTGACAAACAGCCTCATTTTACTAGCACTAATTCCAGTTACTCCTTCAGCATCAGGATCTCTTTCTCCTGCTGATACAACTTTGATAGATTTAAAAGTAAAGTCTTTACCATTATACTTATCTACAATTCTTTGAAATTCTGTTACTCGATCAGAACCTGCGACCATTATAACACTATCAAACTTGCCTGTCAATAGTCCCAACTGTTTAATGAAGTTGGGATTGATTTTATCTGAAGCCTTAAATTTTGTGTTAGGAAACATCTTCTTTAGATGTGCAACTTTCTTTTTTGGTGTCAATGGATTTTTATTTTTATCTTGTGAGTGACTGGCAATTATAAGATGATCAGCCCTATTTCTCTGAGCAATCTGTTTGACTTTCTGAATAAGTTTACCATGTCCACTGGTAGGTGGATTCATTCTTCCAAATGCGAATACGATTGTCTTCATCTATCCCATGCCTTGATTGCTGTAAAGTTATTAAAACTAAATTCCATTCTATCAACTAACTTCACAGCGTTACCAGATACTCTGTCAATAGCAACATATCCTTCAGCATTGGTAACTTTAAATCCATTAGAAGTCCTTACAAAAGTATTTGTTAATTGTTTTACTTTGTTTAACTTTCTAACGATGTCCATTTTTGCAGATACTAATAGATTTTGGAATATTATAACATTAGTTAATAGTCCTGTCAACTTATTTAGTTCACGAATTGATTCTACTTTCTTAGTTTCTATTTTTTGTTTAGTAGCATCAGTCTTCACTTTGTCTTTTTCTTTATCGAACTTCTCTTCTACCCACTTTAAGTATTCTTTCGCATGTTGAGCGGGATTTTTAATCTCGGTACCAACTCTAACTTTTGAATTGTTAAAAGTTTTAATACTAGCACCAACATACTTACCAGTAAAAGAATTTTGAATGTTTAGAAATTTGGTTAATTCTGAAGAATTTATTTTTTGAAATTGTTTTCCTACTTCTGATAACTTAGCAGTTATAGCAGTAGTTTCTGTTTTGGTAAAAGTTGCAATTCCACTAGCATCTCTATATGATGCATCATCCATCCAAATGCTATTTGACTTTCGTAGTGAATTAATGTTTGCACCAAATGAGGCTTTCATGCTCTCAAGATTTCTGCCAGAATATGTAGTGTGCCAAACAACACCAATTTTTGCTTGTCGAATTCTTTTTTCTAAAACTGTGCCTTTAGGAATTGCATAAACAATCGTATTCGGCTGAAAAGTTGTATATGTTTCTCCATCTATTCTATCTGTCTCTAAATCTGAATTAGTAAACATCAGATCACCCTGCAAAACTCCCTTAATACCTAGTTTGCTAAACTCTGATAGTGCTATTTTGAATTTAGATTTAAGAGAACTGGGTAGTCTAGCGTCTCCATCTATTT
>MDTB01061332.1_pt1 | contig 30011 bp, 27 predicted proteins | sample 811161 | NCBI WGS metagenome assembly MDTB01 (sample SAMN05326650, study PRJNA326480) | marine metagenome | isolation source: seawater | place: Mediterranean Sea | collected 2009 | reverse complement strand
CTACTTTATCTGTTGTGCCAGATGCCAGCTCATTTGCGGCAATGATACTGTTTTTGCTATCAGCAAAAATAACCAGAAAACATTCCTTTTCAATAGAACCGATTCTTGTCCGGCAATAGCGAATGACATCCTGCCAGGATAACAGCGTCGTTTTCTTGATGATTTTTTCCTCACCAAGTTTGATCGCAATCGTCTGAATGATCTGAAATAAGACCGCAGTATGATTACTGATAAATTTAAACTCACTTAACTCCTTGGGGGTAGCTTGGCATAAGGCATTGAATGTCTTGAACTTTGCTAATAATGCCTTGGCTAGTGGTTTCGTATCGCGGCGTTGAATGGAATAAAACAATAGCGTTTCGAGCAATTCATAATCCGCTAGCGTATCCGCGCCATGATCAAAAACACGTTTTTTCATCCGTTAACGATGATTGATATGGTCAGGTGTTTCTGGTTGCGAGGTGTTTTTGCTCACATCGTGGCTTTCTTCCATTTTGGCATGCGTTTCTGCTTTTTTGCTTTTTTGCGTTTTGGCTCAACACCTACATAGCCGCTTATAAGCACCACCTGAAATCAACTTACCGTGTTTATCAGGCGAGGCATAGCAGTAATCACGCGCGCCTGAAAAACACCGTTACTGCGAAAGGTTAGATATTATAAGGCGGTTGCTTTTGGTGCTTGGGGGAAAGGGTAAAAATCTCAACCCCATCTGCGGTAACACCAACACTATGCTCAAATTGGGCGGATAATCCGCGATCACGAGTAACCGCTGTCCAGCCATCAGGGAGAATTTTAACCTGCCAAGTCCCGGTATTAATCATCGGCTCGATTGTGAAAATCATGCCTTCTTCAAGAACAGTGCCTTCACCGGGATTACCATAATGCAAGACCGTTGGCGCAATGTGGAATTGCTGGCCGATCCCGTGGCCGGTAAAATCTCTGACAACCGAAAACCGCGCGGCCTCCGCATGGGTTTGTATGGCATGCCCAACATCACCCAGCGTTGCCCCCGGCTTAACAACATTTATCCCGCGCATCATGGCTTCATAGGTGACATCGGTTAGCCGCTTGGCCTTGACGCTAACATCACCAACCCAATACATGCGTGAGGTATCTCCATACCAGCCATCCAATATGACGGTAATATCAATGTTTAGAATATCACCATCAAGCAGACGCTTATCAGACGGAATACCATGACAGACAACATGATTGACTGATATACAAGTGGCTTTCGGATAGCCTTTATAATTCAGCGGCGCAGGCACCGCGTCATGATCAGATATAAATTGATGACATAAGCTATCCAGCTCTAGCGTGGTCACGCCAGCCTTGACATATGGAGTAATATAATCAAGCGTCTCAGCGGCAAGCTGTCCGGCTTTCCGCATTTTTATAAAGCCAAGCTGATCATGACGGGGAATAGGTTCAAATCGCATTACTGAGGTATCACCATGTTTATTTTGCTGTCCAATCTTAAAGCGTCTAGCGTGATTTGGCAACGCCATGCGCTAATTTCAACGCCGTTTTCATGTGCAGATTTTAGTGTGCTGGCATAAACGGGATCAATATCATTGGCAATCACCATGCGGTCACCATCGGCTCTTTGTACAACGAATAATAAGCCGGCGCGATAGCCTTCTTTTTTAGCCGCGATTAATTCCTCTAAATGTTTGGTGCCGCGAGTTGTTACAGCATCCGGAAAGGCCACCGTCTTAGGGCTGCTATCATCAGACCGGCGCAGGTGAACATTTTTGATCTCAAGCAGCATTGGCGGGCTTCCATCATTTGCCGCATCAAGCCAAAAGTCAAAACGCACACCTTTTTTCCATGTAAACTCTCGCTTGATAACATCATAGCTGCTCCATTCAGGGATCATGCCATTTTCCAGCGCTTCATGGGCAATGGCGTTAGGCCGATTTGTGTTAATGCCAACAAGCGTGTTATCCGCCTCAATAATCTCCAGCGTTAAGGGCAGTTTGCGTTTCGGATTATCAGAACGTGAACACCAGACGCGACTGCCCGGCGCTTTCAGGCCCGTCATAGCACCGGGATTGGGGCAATGCACAACCTCAATTCTGTCGCCAAAATCAACATCAGCAAGAAACCGTTTATAGCGGTTTATAAGAATTCCCTCAATCAATGGCGGTAATATCATGTCAGATGTCCTATATTTTATATCTTATATCTTATAGCCCATATCTTATAATATGGTCTTTGTCTTGGCTCGAATATATCATATTCGTTTGATAAGTTGATCATCCGATATATAACCACTAACACAAAGTGAATATTTTATAGGAATGATATGACACAGCCATCTGCCGCATTGATCATTATTGGGGATGAGATTTTATCTGGGCGGACAAAAGATAAAAACATCAATTCTCTGGCGCAATTTTTACATGAGCGCGGCATTAGCTTACGCGAAGTTCGGGTTATTGGTGATGATCATGACCGCATTGTTGGAACGGTTCAGGCGCTATCTGCTGACTTTGATCTGGTCTTTACCTCTGGCGGCATTGGCCCAACCCATGATGATATCACAACGGTTGCTGTCGCCGCCGCATTTGACGTTAAGGTCATCCGCCACCCTGAGGCAGATGCGTTGCTGATTTATCATTATGAGGGAACTGGCCTTGATTATAATAGCGCTCGACAGAAAATGGCAGATATCCCCGACGGCGCGGAATTGATTTATAATCCAGTATCCGCCGCCCCCGGATATCGCATTGGCAATGTTCATGTCATGGCTGGCGTGCCAAAGATTTTTGATGCTATGCTCATGCAGCTCGATGCCATGTTACCAAGCGGCGTCAAGCAGCACAGGATTTCTGTTCAGACAGCACTGGGTGAGGGCACCTTAGCCGAGGGGTTAGGCGTCATTGAAGGACGCTATCATAACCTTAGCATTGGCAGTTACCCGTGGTTCAAGCCTGGGCAATATGGCACTGCTGTTGTTGTCTCATCCCTGAGCCTTGATGATGTTAATCTGGCGGCGGCAGAAGTCATCAGCTTAATCGAAAGCCTTGGTTGCACAGGCGCTATTGAGGATGTTGTGACGGGCGGCAATACGGTTTAGCCTGTTAATATCCCCAAAAGCCTTCTGTATTATTTTGACTTTTTGACATTAGGCAAATGCCGATTTGAAGTTTGGTTTGAAGTTCGGTTTGAAGTTTGGTTTGATTGGGGCTTCCGATAGCGTTCGACAAAGGCATTTTTCATCTGCCGGCGGTCGAGTACCTTAAGGCGGTTATCCGCTTTATGATCATGCTTGGCTAAATGCTCCGTATCATCCCCTATATTCTCCTCTATATCATCCTCTTTATACTCATAATAGTGAGCTTCTTCTGCCTTTGACGGGAATAGTGGATGCCCTTTATTTCGCATAAATGGCGTAAGTGCCAGTCCTGCAACAAATCCGCCGATATGAGCAAAATACGCAACGCCGCCATCTTCTGCCAGACTGGACGGGGCTGATAGAAACTGAATTAATATCCAGCCAGCCAGCACCACCACCGCCGGAAAAGATGCCCAACGCACAAAGATAATGATAACAATAATTACCCTAACCTCTGCATGCGGGTGAAGCATTAGATAGGCGGCCAAGACCCCGGCAATAGCACCCGATGCGCCAACAAGTGGCGTGACCGATGACGGATCAATCGCAATATGGGTGAATGTTGCCGCAATCCCGCAGGCCAGATAAAACAGGGTGAACTTTATCGGCCCCATGCTGTCCTCAACATTATCGCCGAAAATCCATAGATAGAGCATATTGCCGCCTAGATGGAGCAACCCGCCATGCATGAAAACAGAGGTTAGAAGTGTGGCACTATCAGGAATATCAAAAAAATAATTTGGTCTGATTTCTGCCCCGGTGATGAGCGCTGGAATAGCTCCATAGGAAAAGATGAACAGTCTTTCCATCTGCTCCGTAAGCCCGAACTGATAGAGAAAGACTAACCCGCAAATCACAATAATACTGCGCGTGATAACAGGCGTCCGGCTCGTCGGGTTGTTATCAAAAAGTGGCAGAAAAAACATGCTGGTATCCGTTATTATGTGTCATTGCTATTATTTTGCCCCGTTCTTTTACATTATATGCGGTATCTGACTTGACATATGACATGTAAAATACTTAACAAGAAGACATATTTTAGGGGGCATGGTGAAACAGGTAAACACAGCAGACTTAAAATCTGCCGCCGTAACAGGCTTCTCGGTTCAAGTCCGAGTGTCCCCACCATGCCTTGCGGTATTAAGCCAGTTGATAAATTGCTCTGCTCCTAGGGCTTGATTAGCTTGCCAGTCATAAGCTGCGCTATCATCAGCCATGTCCGAAATATATTTAAGCGACCTGAAATCACAGCCCCAGGCTTTTGCGGATTTTGCTAAAGCATAGGCTTCCATATCCACAACCTCAGTCCAGAGGGCTGGCACCGATGTCACAAACTGATCACCAGTGCCGCATCTAACCCCGTCATAACCAAAGCTGATCGTGATGTCGTCCTCAAAAGGGGTTAATCCTTTGGCAAATCCAAGGGCTTCGACATCCATATCGCGCTCAAGGAACTCACCAATTTCAATCAACCCATGAACCGTTTTATCCAAACTTCCGGCAGTGCCGTAATTCAGCATTATATCTGGCTTGTATTGATGGATCGCCTGACTCGCCGCAATGCTCGCATTGACCTTACCAACACCGGTATAAATCATCCGCCAATCAGGCAAATGATGAGCAGGAAGCTCACTTTCCAAAGCAACAATAATGATCGTATTTTGTGGTTTAATTTTCATTAAATATCTGCTCACTCAATTTTCTATCTATTCATTTTGCCCTATTTTAAGCTGTTCATTAATTGATTAAACCGCTGAAGATAGATTTTTTTCGCCTTATTGGGTGATAAAGGCATAATCGTCAAATCGGGTATTCGTCGCGGGTTAGCAATATGGCGTTTCGCCTCAATCGGCTCAAATCCAGCGATTTGTATAGCTTCCAGATAGGCGGCGGTTTTATCGGCTGTTTTGATCGCTTTTCTAACCCATTGCGGCAATACCCCCGGCAATCCAAACCGAATATGAATGGCATTGCTTAATCTGTCCTCAATCTCACGGTAATAATCGCCGAGAAATTGTTTGAACGGAGTGATCATATCGCCAATAACATATTCAGGCGCATCATGGAGCAGACATGCCAATTTCCATCGCTGACTAACCGCCTGATTTTGCATGCAAAAGATTTCCTCAACTAAAACAGAATGGTCAGCGACAGAATATGGCCATTTGCCCATGGTCTGACCATTCCAACGCGCCACTCTTGATAAGCCATGGGCGATATCTTCTATTTCTATATCAAGCGGCGTTGGTTCAAGCAGATCAAGTCGGCGACCGCTTAACATCCGTTGCCACGCGCGTTGGTTTTTTTTCATGACGTCACTAGCAGAAGTTGGTAAATTGAAAATATATATTTTTGAAGGGTTATCATAGCGACATAATGCGGTTATTCTAGTTTTTTAACCACATAAACTGATTTCGACAAATATATCAAAACTCCTATGGATTTTCATCAAACCACCGACCGATATCGTAAGCGTGAAGCCAAGTCTCAGATGAAGTTTATTCTCTGGGTAATCTCTATTCTTGTCATGCTTTGGGTAGGCTGGATGATTGGTCAAAATCAGCAATGGACGATATTTTCATCTTCAAATGAACGCCTGCAAGAGGTGAGCCAGCGAAATGAACAATTAGAACATATGCTGGCGGCAATGACGGAGCATCTCAATGATGAGAGAAATCGCCGTATAACCGCCGAAACGCTCGTTGATGAAGAAGATCAGGAGCTGCTTTCTATCCGCAAGATTGTTGCTCGATATCTGGCAAATGATGTGCCAGTAGAGCAAATTCGCCAAAGCCTGAATCAACTCGGCAAGCCTGCTAAATGCCGGACACTTGATAAAAGAGATATAGACGTTGTGACTCCAAACTTTGCCGGTGGGGAGAGCGATCGGCTGTTTTTATCTGATACGCTTAGCCTGTTTATTGAGGGTGAGGTCGGCAAAGATAATCTTCGTGAAAACTCATGGTTCGATCCAACACAGCCGATTATTGTTCGGGCATCGTTTCTGGGTGGTGAGAAAATTGCTAGCGGATTACTGCCACTATCCATGATTATCTCGATGGAGGATTGGCTCATCCGTATCCGCCTCACCAGCACCGAATTAAACGGCTATGTCAATGTCACCATTAGCAAGTGTCTGATCATCTAGCCTTGATTCTATTAGTAGCCGCCTAATCAATATGACTAATGAGGCCGCCTAATCAGGGCGACTTAGCTCAAACACCTCATCAATAATGGCGTAATCTTTATAGCCAAGCCGAGCCGCTGGCTTAAAGCGCGTGACATCAATCTTGCCCGCATCGGTTATCAGCGCATCATCAATGCCAATTCCAACAACCTCACCAAAGACAAGCTTGCTATGCACACCTGCCGCAGATGGTGGTAAATCCAGTATCTGCCATAGCTTACATTCCAGATAACACGGGGCCTCAGCAACATGCGGTGAGGTAACGAAATGTGAGGGTTCAGGCGTCAGTTTTGCGGTTTCAAACTCTGATATATCATGGGCAACATTTGCAGATGAGATATTCATCGCATCAAGTAATTCTGCTGACACGATATTGACCACAAAATCCCCAACATCTTCGATATTTTTCACCGAATCCTTATGGCTAGCCGCCGGGTCTGATGCGGATTGCGGTGATGAAGAAAAGACGACCATCGCTGGTGTGTCTGAAACCGCATTGAAAAAACTATATGGCGCAAGGTTATGGATACCATCTTTGCTTATGCTGGAAATCCAGCCGATTGGCCGTGGACTAACAATAGCTTTAAGCGGATTGAAGGCCAGGCCGTTCTCTTTATGGGTATCGATCGCGAAAAACATAAAATCTCCTACTCAATTAGCCAGCATGTAACATCGCTATTCATACATAGCTGATTATACAATACTCATTATACATTACTTCCGGGGGATGAAAGCACCGGGGCGTTAGGGTCGGCAGGGATGCCAATGCCATTTATTGGCGTACAGCCAGAGCCAAAAAACTGTTGGATCATGGATTCCTTACACGCTAGCCATTCGCGTTCTGCCGTGCCAAACCCTGATAGGGAAATGATGATTAATAAGGTGATTAGCCCGTAAATTAATAATGACCATTTGCTCATTTTGACTCCATTACTTGTTATCGTGTTATTGTTATTTATGTCGCCATATTATCCATTATGTGACGACCAGTCTTTAATATGGGATGGCAAGTCCTGTTCATCAACATGATCCTCAGAAATGATTTTTCCTGCCACCGATTGCTCAGCTTGATGCGTGCTTGATGGATCACCTGTCACTAACGGATGCCATGCTGGCAAGGTCTTGCCTTCATAGAGCAGTCGATACGAACAACTGTCTGGCATCCACGGGATTTGATCAAGCGTATTTGGTTTCAGAATAACGCAATCAGGCACAATGGCTTTGCGGTTTGCGTAGTCTTTGCATCGGCATGTTGATTGATCAAGCAATGTACAGCCAACATCCGTGAAATAATACTCACCTGTATCAATATCTTGCAGTTTAATCAGACAACATTTGCCGCATCCATCACACAGGCTTTCCCATTCATCATGCGTCATTTGCGATAAAGATTTAATTTTCCAAAACGGATCACGATCTGACATGGCGTTATAATGTCGCAAGCTGATCAGCCAGTCTAGCGGCTTGTTTAGCGGTTGTCGTAGCGCCAACAACATCACCTAATGCAAATTGCGTTGGCGGCCCTAACGCCCATAAGTGGGGTTGAGGGGAGCCATCAGGCGCCAGCACCTGCAATTCATCACTGACATTGATACCGCCATTTGCCAAAACCCCAGCAATGTGACTATATTTTAACTGCGTTATCAGCGCATCATTGCCAACGCCGGCGGCAAGGATCACATGACCGCAAGCCAAGTCATCATGGCGTTGCATCACTAGCGTTAGAGGTGGCGGCGAAGACGATACAGCATCACTCATGGCGGCTTTAATCTGAATGACGCGATCAGCAATAATCTGCATCTGGCCAGCCTTTGTCATGGCATTAACAGCGCGGATCGTTTGCGGACAGGCGCGATACCGTATCAGTGACCAAAGCCAGCCAAACCGCCGCATTAATCGCGGTCTATGCTGATCAGGAAGGCGGTGCCAGCCATCAGCTAATTGCGTCCTCATACCCTCAAAAGCAGATTGCCATTCAGGTTTTGTCCAATCCCTATTGGGCAGATTTCGCCGTATATGCTGAATAAACCTTGATGCGGTAAGAGCATCAGGGAAGGGCGGTATATCAACGTCTTGCCATGCGCTTTGCGGCGGCGGCAGCAGTCCTTTCGGTGTGACTATTGAGATTTGCCCATGATGGCCATTTTCATAAAGCGCAAAACAGGCATCAAGCGCGGTTAACCCGCCACCGATGATCCCGACATGTGCATTCGGCGGTATCTGATCAACAGCATCACCTTTCCAGGGCTGGTCAATAATACGCTCACGTTGGGTATCCAGCGACACATCATCGGCTATAAGATGCTGGCCTTGCGGTGGCGGATTGCCAGTCGCCAAGATCACATGCTTTGCCAAAACGGTGCTGCCATCATTGAGGGCAATATCCCATAAATAGCTGTTTTTATTTCTTTTTACTTTATTATTTTTGTTAGGCGTTATGCGCGTGGCTTTACCAGTCAGGGATGTTATCTCATTCACAATATTATGTTTAGCTAATTGCTCAGCCAGATAACTGGCAAAATCACTGCGCCGATAAAACTGACCAGCGCCAGCCTGATCTGTGGCGGCAGGATCATTAAGCTGTTTTGCCCAATCGACAAAATCACTTGGAAAATCTTGATCAATCACCATCAGATCATCACGCACATTGAGCCGGAAATGCGGATGCTGAGTGCCGTATGCCGCGCCTCTGCCCAATGCTTCTGCCTCCAAAGCTCCCATCTTCAAAGCTCCCGCCTCCAGAGCAGCATCGCCAATCACCCCGACAGAGGATAAATTAACCTGCCTGCGCGCCAAATGGATGAGCAAAACTGCGGCGGCATAGCCATCACCGATAATCACAATTGGTAAGCCAGATTGAGGCGAGGTCATTACACTTTCCTTATCCGATCATGCGAGTAGATGATCAGCGTTTCAAATCGGCTAGAATCATATCGCTGGCTTTTTCGGCAATCATGATGGTTGCTGCATTGGTGTTGCCCGATACTAAACTAGGCATGATAGACGCATCAACAACGCGAATACCTGTGAGTCCATGAACTCGCAGACGATCATCAACAACGTTGGTTTTTGTATTTTCGCCCATCCGACAGGTCGATACAGGGTGATATAGCGTAACGCCTGTTTGCCGCACATAATCCAGCAATTCATCATCACTATCGACGATCTTGCCCGGCCGCAATTCATCAATGACATATGGCTTCATGACATCATTTTCCATGATTTTCCGTGCCATTCGCACAGCCGCCAGATGCACTCGCTGGTCTTCTGTTGTATCCAGATAATTCATGCGAATAGCTGGCGGGGCAAAAGGGTCAGTTGAGCGGATATGGACAGACCCCCGACTTTCAGGACGCAGCTGACAAGGGCCAATCGTCAGGCCAGGGAAACGGTCAAAAATGCGTTTGGCTGGATTGGCATAGCTGGCATTGGCAATATGATATTGAATATCAGGGCCTAATAATTCAGCGCGGCTTTTGATGAAACCCATGATTATCCCAGCTGGCATGGACAGAGCGCCTCGGCGATTGCCAATGAACTTTAATATTTCGCCAGCCAGCCCAATGCCGCGTGTCTTGCTGTTCAGCGATGGCAGATCACGCAATTTCCACGATAGACGAGAGATATAATGGTCTTGCAGATGCATGCCAATGGCAGGCAGATGATGAGCGGTGGCAATGCCGTGTTGTGACAGGATATCATGATCACCAATACCTGACAGCTCTAGTAATTGCGGTGATTGGAACGCCCCGGCTGATAAAATCACCTCTGCATTGGCGGTAAGCGTTTGCGTGTTGCCGCCTTGCGATATGGTAACGCCGGTGACTGTCTTGCCGTCCATGATCAAGCCAGTCGCCATGGCGCGGCTAATGACATGCAAATTAGGCCGCTTGCGAGCAGGGTTCAAATAGCCTTTCTTGGTTGACCAGCGCAGCCCATTTCGCATGGTTGTCTGGGCATAGGCAAAGCCTTCTTGCTCATCACCATTATAATCAGCATTTATTGGCCAGCCCTCGGCGCGCGCGCTTTCCAGAATCTTATCCATGGCGGTGTAATGTTCACGGACATGCTGAACATGCAATGGCCCATCACCACCACGCCATTCCGGATTTGCCGTTTTGTTTGTTATACCTTCAAAACATTCACTTTTCTTGAAATAGGGCAGAACATCTTGATAGCTCCAGCCTGAATTGCCGCTCTGTGCCCATTGATCATAATCATGGCTTTGCCCACGCACATAAATCATGCCATTGATAGATGATGAGCCACCGAGAACCTTACCGCGCGGCATATCAATGCTACGATTATAGGTGCCTTCTTCGGGCTCAGATTTGAACATCCAGTTGACGGCTGGATTGACCATGGTTTTGACATAGCCAACAGGCAAGTGGATAAAGGGATGGCGGTCTTCGCCGCCAGCCTCAATCAAGATGACAGATGTTTTTCCGTCAGCCGTCAGCCTGTTGGCCAAAACACATCCAGCTGATCCAGCACCAATAATGATAAAATCTGCTTGTTTCATATGTATTCCATTAAAATTATGTTATGATTATATTGTTGGCCGAATGTTGATTTAGGGTTTGATGCATAGAATATTGCTTGATTGAAACTTACTGCATTTAACCTTAAGGTATTAAAAGTAATATTAAGATAAATCTCTCTAACAAAACAACACTAAATGCGATGTGATGACAGATCATGATAAAGATAAAAAAACGCTTGTCCTGACAGGTGCCAGCCGTGGAATTGGTCATGCGACAGTGAAACGGTTTTCTGAGGAAGGCTGGCGCGTCATTACTTGTTCGCGCAATGCTTTTCCCGAAGATTGCCCATGGCCAGCCGGTGAAGAAGATCATCTGCAGATTAATTTGTCAGACCGCATGAGCATTGAAGCCGGTATTTCTGAGCTTCTTGAAAGGCTTGATGGCAAGCCCTTAAATGCCTTGGTCAATAACGCGGCCATTTCACCCAAAACCCATGATGGTGGCCGCATGGATAGTAAAGCGACACCTATCGAAGACTGGTATGAGGTATTTCAGGTTAATTTCTTTGCCCCGATTATGTTAGCGCGTGGTCTGGCCGATGCGCTAAAACATGGCAAAGGCACTATCGTCAATGTCACGTCAATCGCCGGTAGCCGCGTTCATGATTTTGCAGGCACAGCATATGCGACATCGAAAGCCGCTTTAAGCGCACTCACCCGTGAGATGGCAAATGATTTTGGCTCTATGGGGGTGCGCGTTAATGCCATAGCTCCTGGTGAGATTAAAACCGATATGATATCGGCTGATACGGAAAAAGTTGTTTTACCTAATATTCCGATGAAAAGACTTGGAACAACGAAAGAAGTGGCAGATAGTATTTACTTCTTATGTTCTGATGAGGCAAGCTACGTCAATGGTGCAGAATTGCACATAAATGGTGGTCAACATGTTTAGATTTAAGTCGTCTCAGCATATGCATAAGACCAATAAGTTTTAGGAGGAAGTTAAATGAATAAACCAGAACGATTTGCGCCAAACTCGCAAGAAGCCAAAGATATTGCATATCATTTCCACCCTTACACAAATCCCGCTCAATTAGCTGAACAAGGCCCCATGATCCTGAATAAGGGCAAAGGCGTTTATGTTTATGATAATGACGGTAAAGATTATGTTGAGGGCATGGCAGGGTTATGGTGCACGTCATTCGGGTTTAGTGAGCCGGAATTAGTCAAAGCCGCCGTCAAACAGATGGAAGAATTGCCATATTACCATAGCTTTACGGCGAAAACGCATAATCCAGCCATTAATCTGGCGGAAAAGTTAATCGGGATAGCGCCTGAAGGCCTTGAAAAGGTGTTTTTCTGTAATTCGGGATCAGAAGCCAATGATACCGCTATTAAAATGGTCTGGTACTATCATGCCGCTATTGGCAAGCCAGAAAAGCGCAAGATTATTGCTCGCAAAGGCGGCTATCATGGCGTGACCTTGGCGGCTTCCAGCCTGACTGGTCTTGCTTATGTGCAACAAGGCTTTAGTTTACCGCTTGATTTTGCCAAGCATACGACCTCACCCAATTACTTTCAGCAAGCCCATGATGGTGAGAGCGAAGCCGATTTCGTCAAGCGCTGTATGCAAGACCTGGAAGATATGATCGCCGAAGAAGGCGCTGATACTATCGGTGCTTTTATCGCCGAACCATTAATGGGTGCTGGCGGTGTGATCTTACCTCCCGAAGGCTATTTTGCGGCTCTCCAGCCGATTTTGAAAAAGCATGATATCTTGCTGATTGCCGATGAAGTGATTTGTGGATTTGGCCGGACAGGCAATATGTGGGGGTCAACAACATTTGGACTGAACCCTGATATTTTGACTTGTGCGAAGGCGTTATCATCGGCATATCTGCCGATTTCCGCTGTCCTTGTGACCGATCAAGTGGCTAGCGGTATGGCTGTGCAAGCCGAAAAACTTGGGCAGTTTGGTCATGGCTATACCTATTCGGCGCATCCAGTTCCGGCGGCAGTTGCACTTCGGACTCTTGAGCTGATGGAGGAGCGTGATATCATCAATCGTGTCCGTGCGCTAGCGCCATTATTTGCCGAGCGAGTGGCGCGTTTGGGTGAATATGCATCTGTTGGTCATACCCGCAGTGTCGGTTTGATCGGGGCGGCGGAGTTTGTGGCAGAACCCGGAACCCGGATTAAGCCTGACCCGACACATAAAACCGCCGCCAAGGTGATGAAAATGGTTCAGGATGCTGGTGTGATCATTCGGGCATTGCCGATTGACGGGGTTGGCTTTTGTCCACCACTTATCATTACCGAGGATGAAATTAATATCATGTTTGACCGCATTGAGAGTGTCATGCCTGAGGTTGACAAGATGGTTGCCTCTCTCACCTGATTTGGCGTTAATTTAAGGTTTAGACTAGAGTAGTTGATGTTCGCGTTAACCGAAGATAGGCTTAATATTTTGACTGAGGCATTGCGTGAATTATCGCAAGAGCATTGCCTTGGTCTTTCTATTCCGTTTTTTGATGAAGATGAGCTGGCAGGCCTGATCAACGAAGCCAGGGCTTTACCCATGCGGCGCGCCCGTGATCGGGTATCGCATAAGGGTATTGTTGTCACCCAGGACTTTCATATCTGCTTTCCGGCGCCGCGCCAAGGCGCGATGGAAAAGCTATGTCATTTGCTTGAGCAAGGGCTCAATCAGGCGAGCACCAACTGTCAGCATCCTGTTCTTAAAAATCCATATCATATTAATGATTTAGCTGTGCAGGATTATCCTGCTGGATCAAAAGGCATTGGCATCCACCGTGATGGTCTGCGCTATCGTCAGATTGTTATTATTATCACACTAGCGGGGCAATCCCGGCTCTGCTTATGCGATGACCGCGATGGCAATGGTGCCACGGTCATAGATGATAGCCCAGGTCATTTGGTGCTATTATCCGCCCCTGATTTTGCTGGCCGTGATGGCGATAATGGCCGTCCGCTTCATTTTGTTGATCAGGTGACTGATGGACGCTTGTCTATCGGCTTGCGGCAAGAACTTACCTGATCTGCCCTAATTTAAGCACAAACTCTTATTACTCTTGAATTCATGATCAATATATTTGATCATTTGAATATCAGCCTGTGATGTCACTTGACTCAGAACGGCTGATATCAAGATCAATATGAAGGGAGAAGATTATGCAAATTACAGTGTCTGGTAAGAATATGGACTCAGGTTCAGCGTTTCAAGATCATGCCAATACACAGCTTGATGCGGTGGTATCAAAATATTTTCCGCGTGCTGTTTCTGGCAAAGTTACTCTTGAAAAAGATACAATCGGATTTGCAGTGAAGATATATGTTGTCTTAACCACAGGCATGGATATGGAGGCAAGTGGCAAAGCTGGTGACGCAAAACAAGCAATGGATATAGCAGCAGAACATATTGAAAAGCGATTACGACGTTATAAAAGAAGACTAAAAAACCATCATCAGGATCACCATGAACAGGATTTTATGGCGGCAACGATGACGGTATTATCCTATGATAAGGATGACACAAGCCCCGCAAGTGATACGGCCAGCATAGATGATGCCGATGCGGATACTGGTGGTGAGAACGGCGCACCTGCCATTCTGGCTGAAATGGATTACTCAATTCAGAGCCTGTCACTTGAAGAAGCAATTATGCGATTTGATATCTCTGGTCAGTCGGCGATGATGTTCCGCAATAAAAGCCATATGGGATTAAATATGATCTATCGGCGTAATGATAATAGCATTGGCTGGGTTGATCCACGCGGTAATCGGTAAATCAAATCAGCTGATCAATAGGCGCGATTGAGATAATTTAACTGCCATTGGCCGCCATTAGCAGCTACATCTGATGACCCTGATTTCATATAGCTTAATTCGGTAAGTGATAATGGAGCGATATTAATTGACAAAGACTGATCGGCTGTCATCCCAAGAGCTAGACCAAGCAAGGCGCGGATCACCATACCATGCGTGACTAGCACGGTATTTTGATCAGCATATTCATTAATAACAGGGGCAAGCCTTGTCATGACTTGGGCAAAGCTCTCGCCATCAGGCGGAACGTGATTGGGATGTAGGAAATGCCAGTTATGTTTATCAAGCTGAGCCAGCTCACTTTCCCACAACATGCTTATTTTTTGCCCGTGCCATTGGCCATATGATTGCTCACGCAGGCGATCATCATTTTGCTGGCTTGCCAATTTTGCGCCATTCTTGATCAGGAGTCTGGCGGTATCTTGACAGCGCTTAAGGGGGCTAATCAGCCATCGATAATCATCAGGGATAGCCGACCGCATGGCGGCGTAATCATGGCCGACTTCAGGATCAAGAGGCGGATTTTCAGGCGGCACGCATGATTTGTCATACTGAGTTTGGGCATGCCGTATCAGGATTAATCGCGTCACAACAGGGTCAGTCATGCGGCGGCCATCACCATTAGAATCATGCTTGCACTTAGCATCTGGGTTGCGCCTAGCCCATCGCCATTAACGCCGCCGATATATTGCATGAGCAGATAGCCAAAGCCATAGGTGATAACGCCTGCTAAGCCTGCCGCGATAAATACCAATAATGAGCCGCTGAGCATTAATGCCAGCACTAAACCTGTTGCTAAGCTAATGAGCATGACGGTTTGATCTGGTCTGCCCACGGAATGGGCATAACCGTTGTCATCTGGTGGCGCAAATGACCATGCTTGCAAAGCCATCATGCTGCGCGATAATACTGCGCTGGCTAGCCAGCCTCCAATCATCACTGTGATGCCATCTGCCAGCAAAGCGGTCAGGCACGCCAGTTGAATGGCTATAACAAGAACCAAGGCTATGACGCCAAATGCGCCGATGCGGCTATCGCGCATGATCATAAGCCGCTTTGACGGGTCTGAGCCGCCCATACTGTCGGCAATATCGGCCAGACCGTCTTCGTGCATTCCGCCAGTGATCATAGCCGCCACTGCCAGCATGACAGCGACAACCGCTAAATCGGGGATATTGGCTAAGGCAAGGAGCGATGCGGGGATTGCGGCTATGCCAGCAACTAACGCGCCTATCACCGGGAACGCCATATAGCTATTGGCGATGGGTCTGGGCTCTGGATATTCATCTGCAACCCCCGGCAATCGCGTTAAGATCATGGCGGCCATCAGCAGATCACGCTGATATTGGCTGAAATATATATTTATGGTGTTAAGGACGTTATCCATCCGACACTCCAGCTTCAGCAAAAGTTGCCATACCATTATGAGTGCAAAGAGCCGCTTTGACAATCATCAAGGCAATTGCCGCCCCACTAGCTTCACCCAAGCGCAAATCCAGATCAAGAATGGCTGGCTTGCCAAGGGCGTTGATAACATGGCGATGCCCTGGTTCTTTTGAATAATGGCTAATCTGGCAATGATCCAAGGCATGCTCATTGGCAGCCCATAGCGGCAAGCAAGCCGCCGTTGAGATAAATCCGTCAAGCAGAACAGGGATACGCCGCAAGCGCGCGGCAAGCACACAGCCAGCAATAGCGGCCAGCTCTCTGCCGCCAAGTTCAGACAGCATCGTCACCGCATCAAGCGGTCTGTCGCCAATGCGCGCAACGGCTTGCTTGATGATTGCGGTTTTATGCGCCAGTCTGTCATCATCAAGGCCAGTACCGCGACCTGTCCATGTTGCTGGCTGATCGCCAAAGACCAGATGCGATAACGCGGCGGCTGAGCTGGTATTGCCAATTCCCATCTCACCGGGGAGGATAAGATCAGCATTATCGGGGATAGCATCCGCCCCGATTTGCATTGCCGCCAGCGTGTCATCAATGCTCATCGCAGGCTGTTCAGAAAAATCTGCTGTTGGTTTATCCAGCGATAGCGAAAAGACATTCAAACTCGCGCCTGCGGTTTTGCAAAGCTGATTGATGGCGGCACCGCCATGCTGAAAGTTTAGCACCATTTGTTCGGTGACTTCGGATGGAAATGCTGATACGCCTTTATTGGTGATGCCATGATTGCCAGCAAAGATCAAACATGCCGGCGCATTAATCTCTGGCTTTTCCTGTTCTTGCCAGCCAGCCAGCCAGATCGCTATCTGCTCAAGCCGACCAAGTGAGCCGGGGGGTTTTGTTAGTTGCCCCTGCCGAAGCTCCGCTGCCTCTACCATATTGATATCGGTGAGCGGCATCTGCGCGATATAGGTTGAGACGCGATCAATGCTTGCGTAAGTAATGCTCATATTCAAAAATCCTATTTAAGTTTTGTTTCAATCCCGGCAATGACAAATGAAACATGCTTGGCGGCGCTGGCTAACCTCTGATTAATCGACCCCATATGGTCACGGAACTGTCGTGCCATGGCATTTTCCGGAATAATACCGCCACCAACATCGTCTGAGACAAACACCGCATGATGACCGCCGTCTTTAATGGCGGCAATGGTTGCATCCAACGGCTCAGACCAATCTTTTTCTGCCATCATCAGATTGGTCAGCCAGATACCAACACTGTCAATCAGAATAACGCTATTTTTACTATCTTTATGGTTAGCCAGAGAATTGATTATCCTGGCAAGATCAATGGGTTCTTCGATGGTTTGGAATTGCCCTTGGCGCAGGTCTTTATGACGGGCAATGCGCGCTTTCATCTCATCATCAAAGGCTTGTCCAGTGGCCAGATAATAGGGTAATTGACCGGTATTGGCGGCCAGCGCCAACGCGCAATGTTCTGCCGCCAAGCTCTTGCCTGAACGGGCGCCGCCAAGATACAATGTAATGCTTTGTTGTGTAATGCTTTGCTGTGTCATTGTGACATCTCATAAAAACTCATTGCATTGATAAATGATTTTTTGTTCTAAAGAAATAGAGATTTGGAAATATAAGTTGCAAAATATTTTATTTTCCGTTGAGGATAAAGATCAATATTGTGCTTCTCGTGGATGCGTTGAATTGAGAGTAATGCCATGACTGAATATTCTAACACTACTAAGACTGCTATTAGCGGCGATAGCAGACGCAAACGAACAGGCCGAAGTTCTGGCCGAAGTTCTGAGAGGGGTGGGGGTAGGGGTGATACCATACGTTCAGCGATCAATCAGATAGAATGGTCACTGCCATCTTATTCAGATAAGCCTGTTGAGCCGATTTCCGGTGAGGATTTGCAACGGATACATGATACGTCAATGCGGGTGTTAGAGGAAATAGGGATCCTTTTCCTCAATGAAGAAGCGCTTGATATTCTTGCGAAAGCGGGATGTGACGTTGATTTTGTCAATCAAAATGTCCGCATGGATCGTGCTTTAGTGATGGAAATGGTTGCTCTGGCGCCATCTCAATTCACCATTACGCCTCGCAATCCAGCGCGCATGTTACCTGTTGGCGGCAAGCATATGCTCTATTCAACGGTTGCCTCTGCGCCGAATGTGAGTGACCTTGATCATGGTCGCCGGGTTGGCTCGCGTCCTGATTTTCAAAACCTTATCAGGCTAAATCAGTATTTTAATTGTTTGCATTTTGTTGCTGGATATCCGGTCGAGCCTGTTGATATTCATGCCTCAATTCGGCATCTGGATTGTCTCTATGATATGCTAACGCTGTCAGATAAGGTTATTCATGCCTATTCGCTAGGCAGTGGCCGTATTGAGGATGGTATGGAAATGACCCGCATTGCCGCCGGTCTCACCTCATCTGAGTTTGAAGCAAAGCCGCATATGTTCACCAATATTAACTCAACCTCGCCTCTTAAACATGACTGGCCCATGCTTGATGGCGCGATACGTTGTGCCAGACGTGGTCAGGCGATTGTTATCAGCCCATTTACGTTATCAGGGGCGATGGCACCGGCAACTGTTGCTGGCGCTATCGTTCAACAAAATGCTGAGTTTTTAGCAGGTCTGGTTCTGATGCAGTTAGTGCGCCCGCAAACCCCTGTCATCTATGGGGCATTTACCAGTAATGTTGATATGAAATCGGGCTCACCTGCCTTTGGCACACCGGAATATATTCGCGCCATGCAAATATCGGGGCAACTTGCTCGGCGCTATGGCTTGCCTTGGCGTGGCTCGGTGGCATCAGCGGCAAACTATCCTGACGGGCAAGCGGTTTGGGAAAGCATGGCGTCACTTAACGCAGTCTCATCAGGACATTGTAATATGGTCTATCATGCCGCTGGCTGGCTCGAAGGTGGGTTATGTGCCAGTTTTGAGAAATTGGTGATGGATTGTGAAATGTTACAGCAAATGATCTATCTTAACCGTGACCTTGATCTAAGTGATGATGCGCTGGGTTTTGATGCGATCAAGGAAGTCGGCCCCGGCAGTCACTTTTTCGGCTCAGAACATACACAAAGACGCTTCAAAGATGCGTTCTATGCCCCATTCCTGTCTGATTGGCGCAATTATGAGAGCTGGCAAGAGGCCGGTGGATTGACCACAGAAGCACGGGCAAATAGTATCATGAAAGCCATTCTGGATGAGTTTACACCCCCACCAATTGATCAAGCAAGGCATGATGAATTGCTGGATTATGTTAACCGCCGCAAGGCTGAAGGTGGTGTGCCAACAGATTTCTGATAACACGCCCATTGCATCAGACGTTTGTGGTGCAGATGCGTTGCCTCAGAATGAAGCCCTGAACGGGCTGGTCATTGATTATTTTATTAAAATCGGTATAAGCAAGGTAAATGTTATTGCGGCTTCTCTCGCTGCCAGAAAGCGCTCTATTATGGCTGTCAAACCGGATCATGAAAATATCAGTTTTCAAACAAAGCCAGCGCTTGAGTTATCAAATCTCTATGGCTTAACGCCGAAAGTGGTAGCGGCGGTGATTGCGTCTATCGCTGAACATAATAAAGAACGTCTGATTTCACTGATTGTGCCTCTCCACCCGGCGGATCAGGCGGATATGATTGAACGTCTAAACTCGGCTCAATTAAAGCGCTTTACGCTGATGATGCGTGATAATCTTGACCCTATGGTGCTGACCTATTTGCCAGATGCGGTGCTTGAAGATGTGGTCTCCAGCTATGGCGTCAATGAATTAGCCCAAGCCTTGCCTGAACTTGATAGTGATGATGCGGTGGATATCCTGGAAGACCTTGAAGAAGATGAGGTTGCGGATATTCTGGCGGCTCTGCCAGTTGGTGAAAGGCTGATTGTCGAGGAGGCTTTATCCTATCCTGAGCATTGTGCTGGCCGTTTGATGCAGCGTGAGGTTGTGGTTTGTCCATCGCATTGGACTGTTGGTCAATCCATTGATCATCTTCGGGCGCAATCCGAAGACCAGCTCCCTGATGAATATTATGTCATTATTATCATTGATCCTGCTCGCCGTGTTATAGGGCAGGTACGATTAGGAAAACTCGTATCATCAGATCGTCCAGTGCGGCTATCCGAAATTATGGAAACAGCACCGCATCAAATCCCTGTCACCATGGATAAAGAAGAAGTCGGGCTTCTGTTTCAGCGCTATGGGCTGGTTTCTGTGTCTGTCGTTGATGCGCAAGAAAAATTGGTTGGTATGATCACCGTCGATGATATCGTTGACGTTATTCAGGAAGAAGCTGGTGAGGACTTGATGGCCTTGGGCGGCGTTAGTGACAGCAGCTTGCGGTCATCACTTGTGACAACGGTTCAATCTCGATTTTTGTGGCTTTTGGTTAATTTAGCGACAGCTGTTATAGCATCACTGGTCATTGGCATTTTTGATGCCACCATTGAACGGCTTGTTGCCTTGGCGGTGTTGATGCCGATTGTTGCTTCAATGGGCGGCAATGCAGGCACCCAGACCGTAACGGTTGCGGTGCGCGCGTTAGCGATGCGGCAATTAGGTGATACAAAAGTGGTCAATCGGTTTATTTTGCGTGAAGCCATGGTTGGGCTTACTAACGGCTTGATCTTTGCGTTTGTTGCTGGCCTCGTGTCTTTTATATGGTTTCAGAAAATGGATATCGCGCTAGTCATGGCGTTTGCGATGATCGCCAATATGCTGGCGGCGGCACTTAGCGGCGCTGGAATACCGATACTCCTGTCAAAATGTGATATTGATCCGGCGGTAGCATCATCTGTCTTTATTACCACAGTTACAGACGTCATTGGGTTTTTAACCTTTCTTGGTCTGGCTTCGCTTTATCTGGTATAATGCCCTATGCCTCTGCATCTTAAAAAACTCTCTGTTGGATCGGAAGATATTAAAACCTTGACGGCTTGGCATGATGAGCTGGTGAAGCGGAATGGCCGTATTATGCATGTGACGCGATCTTTCCCCCGCCGGGCTGATGCTATCCTTGATGGCGGCTCTATGTTTTGGGTGATCAAGGGCTGGATGTGCGCGCGGCAGCCGATTATTGATTTGGTTGAGGTCGTCCGTGGTGATGGCAAGCCTGCTTGCGGCATTGTATTAAAGCCGGGCTTAATTCCTGTTGTGGAAAGACGCCTCAGACCGTTTCAAGGCTGGCGTTATCTAGAAGCAAATGATGCGCCTGCTGATTTGCCTGCTGGTGCAAATCCCGATGAAGTGATGCCGCGTGAAATGCAAGAAGAATTGCGCGAATTAGGCCTTCTTTAACACCATTATTTTGACGATATTATTTTATGAGGCGTCTTGAACTAGAGCTTCATCATCTGTGTCTTCATCGTCACGGCCATCCCATTCGGCTTCGGGTAACAGGGTTGAGGCAACACTGGTTCCGCGCACCGCCACAAATGGCCCCTGAGCTTCCACTGGCATAGATGGGCGCGCCGACATCCTATAGAACACAAAGCCAATCATTGCCGCATGCATAATGATCTGGACACCAAAGAATGCGCTTACCCCAACTAAATAGATCGCATAGCCTAGCATAGGCGGGCCAAAAATAGCCCCAAGGCCATTGATCATGACCAGCTTTGCGCTGGTGCTGACAACCTGACGCGGCGATAGATAGTCATTGGCATGGGCGATATAAAGCGAATAAAGCGGCATGCTTACACCGCTATATAATGCCATCATCAGCCCTAGCCACAGGAAACTAATTGTGCTGGTAAAAAAGCTGGCAAGCAAGAACCCTAATGACAGGATATGCGCGATTAAGATCACGGTTCGGCGGTCAATCAGATCAGATAATTTGCCGATCGGGTATTGCAGGATCATTGCGCCGGCACCGATTGCCACCATGAAATATGAAACCTGAATAAACGACATGCCAAGTTTTGAGGCAAAGACCGCGCCCATACCAAATACAATAGCGGCATTAAATCCCGTGATGCCCATGCCCACAACGCTGAGTGGTGAGTTATGATAGACGCGGCGGAATGAGGCTTGTTCAGGTGCCTCAAAATCTGGTGAACGTGCCGCTGTCAGCATGATAGGAATGGCGGCAAAAGACACTATAATTGATACTGCCAAAAACATATCATAGCCAGTCTCACTGCCGAAAGTCAGCATTGACTGTCCAATGATCATGCCAAACATCTGTACCATCATATAGACAGATAACAAACCGCCACGGGTTGAGTTAGTGGCTTTATCATTTATCCAGCTTTCCGATACGATATACATGCCAACATAAGCAAAGCCAGTCATGAAGCGCATAAGCATCCATATCGAGGCATTTTCAACAATCGGATGCACCAGAATAGAGGCTGATGCCAGCGCTGCCATGACCCCAAAAACGCGGATATGGCCAACCCGACTAACCAGCTTTGGTATAATGAAAGAGCCGCTGAAATAGCCAATAAAATATCCACCCATGACAAGCCCTGTCATGACATCGCCAAATTGAAGCTGCTCTGCTCTGACACCTAGCAAGACGCCTTGCAGGCCGTTACCAACCATAAAAAGCAGGATGCCGAAAAAAAGTGTCCAAGATGAAATAAGTGCTGATTTCATCGACTGTTCCCATCGTTAACTATCGCAACAGGAATCAGGTGCGATTAATTGATCATTACGTCTTTTTTTATCATTTTGCAAAAGGAATTTTCATGCCTTTAGAATGAACGGTGATCTAGCAATTTAATGACTTAAATTTAAGTACTTAGCTGTGATAGCAAGAATAGTCTCAGTATGGATTTTGACCATGCTATCCATCTTAGCAATCGTCTTTATTGAAAACCGTTCGGTAATGGGTTGCGGCAACCATGCATCAGGGTTTTGATCATGCAGACTAATCAAGACAAGCTGCATAATCTGATTGAGATTAAGCAAAACACTAATGGATGTTTTAAGGGCTTTTTCATCTTTGGCCGTGATGATACGGCGTTTAGCCAGATCAGTGATAGCATCACTTGCTCTGCCATAGCGGCGACCATCTGATCGAGGTGTGATCAACTGCATGACCTGAGCAAAAAAATCAATATCAATCAAGCCGCCGGGGATAAGCCGCAAATCATGGGCCGAACGTGGCGGGTGATAGGTGGTGATGCGTTGACGCATTTCATGCGCATCCCGGATGACTTTATCATTATCACGCGGCATCTGAAACAGGGTTTTGAGGCAGGTTTCAAAATTATGGGTAAGGTTTTCGTGATTAAATCCAGTGATAATGCGCGCCCGCACCAATGCCATATGCTCCCATGTCCACGCCTGTTCTTGCTGATAATTGGCAAAGCGGTCAAAGGCGACCGTAACAGGCCCGGATTTGCCGCTAGGCCGAAGCCGCATATCGACTTCATAGGCTCGCCCTTCTGCGGTTTGAGCAGTCAAAACATTGATTAGTTCCTGACCAATGCGGATAAAATAATAATTCGCATGGATAGGATGATCACCATTGGTCATGATCGGCGTTTCAGAATCCGATGGGCTATGGTGGATAAATACTAAATCCAGATCAGATGAGGATGTCATCTCACGGGTGCCTAACCGTCCCATCGCCATAATGGCAAGACTTCCAGTCTCTATTGTTCCATAGCGGGCATCAATATGATCTTTGGCTATTGGCAAGGCCGCTATGATTGCGGCTTCTGCAATATGTGACAGGATTGTTGCCATCTCAAACGGCTCAACTATGCCTGAAATGAGATGCGCATGGCTCCGGAAATGCCAGTGGCGTAAGGTGATACGCAACTGGTTCAATTTATCCTCATATGATCGGCTAGCCGCCATGCAACTGGACAAGACGTCCACCATGCTATCAATATTGAGGTCAATCGGATGCCAAAACTCCTCATACAGCAAATCATCAATTAAGGCAGAATGCGTGGCCAGGTTTTCTGCCATCCGTGGTGATGCTATGAGCAAATTGGCAATGACCTTGGTTATATTTGGATTACTTTCAAGAAGGGAGAAAAATTGCACTCCAATAGGCAGGTTTTCAACCAATCTGGCAAAAGCATGAAAGGCTTTATCTGGATGCTCAGCTTTACCAATCTGAGTCAGAATTTCTGGCAAAAGACGACCCAGAATAGCTTTTGAACGGCTAGTTTGCGTGGCTGGAATATCGCCTGCCATCCAGCGTCGGCAGGTGCTGGTAATGCTATCTATCTCAATAAAGCCAAGATCGGATAATGTATTGGTGACGGCATTGCTGTCATCATCCTGATCGAGCAGCAAAAACAGTGATATTGGATGCGTGCGGTCAGCATCCGGGGGTTTAGCACCTAGTTTCTTTGCGATTGTTTCAGTATGACTAATCACACTATCGGTTAAGGCATGAACGGCCTGCCGAAAAGTCGCAATATCTTGATATCCGCAAAATTGTGCCAGATCAGATAACGCCTCATTATGACGAGGAAACTGATGGCTATGGGCATCATTGATCATCTGAATACGGTGTTCTAAGCGGCGCAACTGATAATAATGGTCACTTAATATTTTGGCTGAGGCGGTGTTAATCCAGTTACTTTTACCGAGGGCAGTTAAGGCTTCTATGGTTGAACTCTGGCGTAATTCAGGCTCTCTGCCACCAGCGATAATTTGCTGAACATGAACCGCGAATTCAATCGAACGGATACCGCCATTACCTTTTTTAATATTAAACCCAAATAAGTCTTGTTGCTTTGGCTCACGCTGAAGCATCATTTTCATTTCATCAATAACCGTATAATCCAGATATCGGCGCCAGATAAAAAGATCAATTTCAGACAAAAACTGCTCTGCCAATGGAATTGATCCTGCGAAAGGACGCGCTCTGATGAAGGCCACTCGCTCCCATGTCCGCGCTATGGACTCATAGTAGCTAATGGCATTATCTAACTTGATGGCGACAGGGGTAACACTGGGGTTTGGGCGCAGCCGATAATCAACACGCCAGCCTATACCATCGGCGGTTGGCTGGCTCATAATAGTGGCAAATTGACGAGCTAAATCAATATATACACGGCCGCTTTCCACATCATTCTCGGCGCATGCATAAAGAATAATCAAATCAATATCAGATGAAAAGTTAAGCTCACTTGAGCCAAGTTTGCCCATGGCAATAATCGACCACGATGCGGCTGGCTCAAGGCGCTTCATCTGGCGGGCTCGCGTCTCTAGCCAATGGGCTAATGTTGTGCTGGCTAAATCCGCTGCCGCGCTTAGCCAAGCCATTTGCCGGGCCACGCTGGCACGGTCAAGCAAGTCAAGAACAGTAACCACAACATTGATCTTCTGCCTAAACAGACGAATAGCTCTCATCGCGTGATCATTGGTTGTAGCGCTATCAAAATCGTCACTTAATTGAGCATTAATCTCACCAATGATTGTCGTCACATTGGCGAGATTATTGTGATCATCAGCAATGATTGGCGGAAGTAGCGTCAGGTGATTTCGATAAAGCTTGTCAAGATAAGGTGCCAGATGCATTGCCGATGCCAGAATACGGGCAGCATCTGGATCAATATGTTGGGTAAGCAAAGCCAGGCATTCGGTTTCATGCTGGCTGGTGTTAGCCTTAGTTATTGGGGATGAAGCAATACAGTTATCCATAACTTAATTTACACTAGTTTAAATCGTCCTTCATGTATTAATTGTTGTCTCGTCATCCAGCATCGCATCCCCAGGGTTAGTGTTGCCGCTATTAATCCTATGGTTATCCCTATCCATATGCCAATGGGGCCATATTCAAAAGGTGTTGATAAGATATAGCCAGAGCTTACGCCGACACCCCAATAGCAGAAAATTGAAATAATGGCAGGCATGCGTGTATCGCTTATGCCGCGGAGAGCAGAAATAAAGACAGATTGCAAGCCATCAAATAATTGAAAAATGGCGGCGATAATCATCATCGGAACAGCAAAGGACATAACGGCATCAAATAACTGATCATCGGAATTAAGAAAAACCTGAATGATTTCCACTCTGAATATGTAGATAAAGACAGATAATATCAATGTGATAATCATTACCATTAGCGTTGACATGATGCCTGCTCGAATGGCTTCGTTAGGTTTATTGGCGCCAGCGGCATGGCCTATTCGGATCGTTGTTGCCAGAGAAATAGCAAGCGGCACCATATAGGTGACAGCGGCAATCTGATTGCTGATGCCCGATGCGGCGACGGCGGCAATACCGAATATCCCCATATAAATACCGCCAACAATAAACATGCCGGTTTCTGCCAGCAAGGTAAGGCCAATCGGAAACCCAACAATTAACAGGCGTTTCATGATAACTGGATTAAAGCTTAATAAGCGTCCGAATGGGCGCGTCCGTCCGATCTTTTTGTTCGTCACCATATAAATGGCGAGCAGGATGACCATAATCATAAATGTGATAGATGTGCTTAGCCCTATGCCGGCTAGTTCCATGGCTGGCAGACCGAACCATCCTTGCGAGAACACCTGATTCAAAAAGATATTAATGATCACGCCAATGATAATGACAATGACGGGAGGGATTGGCTTTTGATAGGCTGAAATATAATTTCGTAAGACAAAAAAGATAAAAGTGAAGGGCATGCCAAGCCCCATCAGCTGCAAATATAGCGCCGCCTGTTCGGCAATCGCTGGGTCTTGCCGCATCCACAGCAATATCGCCTCACCATGCCACATGGGGATAATCGTCATGATGCCATAAAGCAATGCCATCCATATTCCCATCCGCAAGACTTGACGGGCAATACGTTGCTTTTTTCCGCCTAGCGCTTGTGAGGTGAGCGGGCTTACCGCCAAGGTTAACCCGATCGCAATGAAATAAAGCGGCTGATACATGCGGTTAGCTTGCGTGCCAGCGGCGAGGGCATCTGTGTCAATCCACCCCATCATGACAATATCAGCGGTCCAAATGCTGATCAAAGCAATCTGACCCATCATCAGGGGTAGGGCAAGTTGGATTGTTGCCCAGAAATGAAAAGACCAGCATTGTGTAGGGGACATTTAAAACCTCTTAGCGGTCATCATATCGGGATTTGTCAGATTAGGAAATGGTTTGTGTATTATGATATGGCAAGAGACAATGATTGATTGCAGTTTACGGCAACTTGAATTATGAATGTGGAAACATAATCTAATAAAAACAAATAATTTTTGAATAACATGATTTTGTATCATGTTATTTATTGGGTATCATGAACATAATTAAAAAAATTCTCTCTACCGGAAGTAAGGCTATTGTCGCAATAGGTATCCTTTTTTTAGGATTTTCTGCCTATAATTATTTGGTCGCCACGAAGCCAGAAAATCCGTTACAGCCAAGGCTTGAAAAAGTCTGGACTGTCGATGTCGCAATAATTGACTTTCAGGTCGCCTTTCCCAAGAAATCATCTTTCGGTCAGGTTGAGGCGAGTCGCAAATCAACATTGAACTTTAATATCTCAGGTGAGGTTGAGTGGATATCTGATGCCTTCAAAAATGGCGGCTATGTTAAAAAAGGTCAGGAACTGGCCAGACTTGATCGCGATTTATTGATTATTTCGCGTGATGAGATCGCTATCCAAATCGAAGCCAATAAGACCAATATAGCGGAGCTAGCTATTCAACGTGAGTTGCGCCAAAATAGCTATGAGCGGATGCGCCAGATGAATGTCGCATCAGTCGTCTCACAAGCTAATCTGGATGAAGCGCAACTCGCCTTATCAATGGCTAAAAATGCGTTAGAGCAAGCCAAAAGACAACAAGCACAGCTAGACCTTAGCCTGAAGCGCGCCAATAAACAGCTTTCTGATGCGGTTTTGCGCGCTCAGTTTGATGGGATTGTGTCAGCCGTGCAAATTGGTCGTGGGATGGTCGTATCGCCAGCCATGGCGGTTGGTACGATCACGGATTTATCCAGTCTTGAAGTCTCTTTTGTTGTTCCGGGGGATGTATTTTCCAGAGCCAATGCCCTGATTGGCAATGCGGTAAATGTGGTATGGCGGTCAGGTGGGCGTGAGATTACATCAATCGAAGCCCCAATTTCGCGCGCCGAAGGCAATGTCCAAGCCGGTGAGGGTGGCGGTCGTCTTTATGCTCAGATCGCGCTTTCCGATACCGGGGATTGGATTATCCCTGAAGGAGCATTTGTTGAGGTCATCTACTCATCGGGTCAGGTTGATGATGTTGCTATTCTTCCCGAAGCAGCGCTTTATGATGATAATAGCGTTTTTGTTATTACTAACGGCAGAACGGCTCGCCGCGTTGTTGAAATCATTCAAAAATCAGACGGGCTGGTCTATGTCAGAGGCAATATCAACGAAGGTGAGCAAGTTGTTGCGACACGATTACCTGCGCTTGGGGACGGCATTCTTGTCAAGCCGGAACGCGGATGAAACCGTCAGCATTTTTAGAATTTTTTATCAGCCACCGCACTGCCGCCAATCTTCTGATGATCTTGATGATTGCGGTTGGGATTGTATCGCTATCTAATCTTAATCGGCAATTTTTCCCTGATTTTAACATTGAGGTCATTGGCGTTAATGTGCAGTGGACAGGCGCTACCGCCGAAGATGTCGATGCTAATATCGTGCAATTACTTGAACCTGAATTGCGCTCTATTTCAAATGTTAAGAAAGTGCTGTCGACCAGCTATGAAGGTCTTGCGGCTATTCAGGTAGAGTTTGAGTTTGGAACAGACATGCAGCAAGCTCTTGCTGATGTGGAAACAGCCGTTGGGCAGGTCGATTTCCCCGAAGAAGCCGAAACCCCGAAAGTTGTGAAGGGGGAGTTCTATGACGATATCAGTAAATTAGTCATCTCAGGGCCTTTTGATTTATTTGCTTTGCGCAGCATGGCTAAGGATATCAAAGAAGACTTGCAACGTCTTGGTGTCGATAAAATTGATCTTGATGGCTTGCCTGATGAGATTATTAAGATTGAGATTAGCCAGAATGAATTATCACGGTTAGGATTATCGCTTAATGATATCTCTGCGGCGATATCCAGAACAACGCTTGATGTTCCGGCAGGTAGCCTGGCTGATGGGGCTTTGCGGGTGCGGTCGCTTGGTCAGATTAAAACAGCAAAAGAGTTTGAAAAAGTCGAAGTTCTTGTTCGCCAGGATGGTAGCCGTGTCACATTAGGTGATATTGCGGTCATATCCGAAGATTTAGAAACGCCTTCTGTGACCTTGTCGCGCAATGGTTTACCCGCGGTTATGCTTTCCTTTAAGCGGGGTTCGACCAATGACTCACTCGCCATTAATGACGTGGTACAAAACTGGTTATCCGATTATCGACTAGAAGCCCCTGAAACTCTCATCATTGAACAATATGATGTGCGCGCAAATCTGATCAAGGAACGCATCAATTTGCTGGTCAGCAATGGCGCAGGCGGCTTATTGCTAGTGATCGGGGTGTTGTTTCTGTTTTTATCTGTCCGCGTCGCGTTCTGGGTTGCTATGGGTATCCCTGTTGCATTTCTGGCCACCTTTGGCGTTATGCTTGCCATGGATCAAACGATTAATATGATATCGCTTTTTGGGCTTATCATGGCATTGGGGATAGTTGTTGATGATGCCATTGTCATTGGTGAGCATACCGAACATTTGCGACAACGACGCGGGCTTACTATGCATGAAGCCGCCGCTATGTCGGTTACCCGAATGGGGCCGCCGGTGATAAGCGCCATGCTGACAACTGTTGCGGCGTTTCTACCTTTGTTTATGATCAAGGGCATTATAGGTGAGATTATAGCCGCTATCCCTATGGTAGTTGTTGCGGTGCTGATTGCCAGCCTGATTGAGGTGTTTTTCATCCTGCCTGCGCATTTGGCGCATTTTGGCAAGAATGCTAAAGAGAAGACCTCAGGTTTCCGTTATCATTTTGACCGCCAGTTTAATCGTTTCCGCAATGGCCCTTTCCGCTGGTTAGTGCAACTGGCGGTTAACTGGCGCTATGCCACAATGGCG
>MDTB01059797.1_pt1 | contig 30014 bp, 33 predicted proteins | sample 811161 | NCBI WGS metagenome assembly MDTB01 (sample SAMN05326650, study PRJNA326480) | marine metagenome | isolation source: seawater | place: Mediterranean Sea | collected 2009 | reverse complement strand
AGATAATTTATTCATTATTAAAAAAAAAAACTAAAATCAAATTTAATATACTTTAAACCTCCTCTTGCTCCTCTAAATCTTCATTGTTAATTACCCTCTCTTGTCTTACACAATTCAAATAGCATAATCTGATTCCTTTATAAATACCTAAAAATGTTGCAGCAATAATAATTCCAATAACAGTTTCTGATACAATTTTTGAATAATTTATTAAGAAATTTGGTTCAGATACATGATAGCACTTACACTCTTGGATTTTTTTTAAACTAAAAGTATTACAATGTATTGAACAAATAATATAGTAATACAATTTTCCCGTATAAACTAGGCAAGTATGTGCAAACAAAACTTGAATAATAGCTATTAACCATAGTAGACATTGATTAATCACAAATCTTCTTTCATTTCTATATGAATTGTTTGTGCTTAAATCATTATCATTTTGAATAATTTGTCTACAAATAGGACATTTTTTAAGTTTTTTGGAACATTCATTACACACAATCCAACTATTTTCAGAACATGTTTTACACGGATGAGGAATTATAGTTTTACTTTCGTCCATACAGACACAACATATTTCAATTGGTGTTGTAGCTATAGTTTTTGATTCAGCCATTTCAACATTCTATTTGATATTGAAAATAAAAATACTACAAAATCAAATTTATTATTTAAGATTTTACATAAGTCTATAATAGCCTGTAATATTATTAATATTACAATTAGAAATAGTTTTTGTAAGATTTCTATTATATTTTTGTTCTCTCATATTTTTTTCACAATGTTCATTATTAACTGATGACATATATGTTGATACACAGAACACAAATTTCGAAGTATTGTTAAAAATCAATTGATGTCCAATTAAATTATTAAGAGTATAGTTTACTGATTTCATTCGTCTTATGGTTTGTAAAGTCACTAAATCATTTTTAATTTCATTCTTTCTTCTAGTATAATATTCGTCAAGTGTTTCATCAAACCAGTCTATTTTGGATTCATTATCTAAGCTATCATCATGAACACCAATATCATCAACTATATACGTTCCATTTTCATCAGACAATATGTCGATTGTTCTTGTCTCTACATTTTCTTCTCCATCTTGAATCTTCATAAATGTTACAGTTGATTCTGTTTCGTCTACAATATTGTCAATGTAAAAATTACCTAATCTTTCATTAATCAAATCAATACTATTGTATAATCTTTCAATTTCTTCTTCATGAATATCTACTTGAATTTGCGTATCCATTAAATTAATTTCAAGTTCATCTTTTTCAATCTGTAACTGGTCTACCTCCCTTTGAAGTTCTACTGCCTTTTTGGGATCTTTGTGATTTGGAATATTACTCAATCTTTTTAAAATATCAATATAAACTTGGTCTGGAATTTGCTCTTGATAATCCATCAAAATAGCTGATACTTCTTGTTTTATTGACGACATGGTCAAGGATTCGCTCAATAAAAAACACAAGATACATATCAAATTTTTATTGATCTGATTTATAGATTTATAACTATTTAAAATCAATATAATTAATACTATAATGGATGAATTTCAATGGGAAGAATTTTGCAATGATATAGATGAAATATATGCCTCTCTTAAAGAAGTTAACGAAGGTGATGTTGCATCATACATACCTCAGTTGGCTAATGTTGATGAAAATATGTTTGGTATTTCTGTTTATTCAATAGATAATCGTCATCATGGTATAGGGAATATTAATCATAATTTTTGTATTCAAAGTTGTAGTAAAACTTTAACTTATGCACTGGCACTTAGGGATAATGGAGTTGAAAAAACAAATAGACATATAGGACGAGAACCATCAGGTGCACGTTTTAACGCATTTGTATTTGATGATGAAAACAAACCATTTAATCCGCTAATTAATTCAGGTGCTATAATGTCAGCGGCACTTGTAAAGTCGCAAAGTTCAGATGATATTAGATTTGAATATGTGGTTGATACATGGAAAAAAATTGTTGGTAAAAATAATGTAGGATTTGATAATGGTGTATATTTAAGTGAAAAAAATACTGCTAATCGGAATCATGCATTGGCTCACATCATGATGGAAAACAATATTTTTCCACCTCGGACAGACATCAATAAAACCCTAGAATTTTATTTTCAATTATGTTCAATTACAATGAATTGCACAGCACTTTCAAAATATGGAGCTATGTTAGCAAATGGAGGAACTACAGTGGACACAAATGAAAAAATATTTGACCCAGTTATAGCGAGAGACTTACTGTGTATTATGTATTCATCAGGTATGTATGACTACAGTGGTAGATGGTCTTATGATATAGGATTACCAGCTAAATCAGGCGTAAGTGGCGCTATATTTGCAGTAGTGCCTCATATAGGAGGTATATGTGTATATTCTCCTAAGTTAGATGAAATTGGAAACTCAGTGAGAGGTGTAGAATTTTTCAGGAAATTAACACAAAAATACCGTCTTCATATATTTGATACACTTATAACTGGATTAAATGAGAAAAAAACATTATTAAAACTGACAGACTCAATTGAAACACAAATTTATGATTGTTGTAAAAATAATAAATATGATTTACTTAAAAAAATAATTGAAAGTAATCATATTGATATAAATAAAGGTGATTACGATAAACGTTGTCCATTGCATATTGCTGTGGATGAAAATCACTTAAAAATAGTAGATTATCTAATTAATCAAAAAGCTTGTTATAAGAAACAAGATAGGTGGGGAAATAGCATGTACAAAAAAATGAGGAAAAAAAAGAGTAAACAACTTGGTTTAATCTTACTAGCACATCTGAGAAAAAAAAATGTATTAAAAATAGCATTCAACATACTTAAATCAAATAGTTCTTGCCCAGAAATTTATCATTAAAGACAGACGTCCTCCATTTGCTCATTTAGAGTAATTGTACCATTATTACTAATGTAACCAGCAGTAAATGGATCCCCAAGATTTACCCAATCCACATTATTTTCATCGTACAAAATCAGAAATGAAACACATTTAAGATTAGAAGGTGCAGAATTTTTATCAAATGGAACGATAACATACTTTTTATCTTGCTGTTCTAAATAGTATGGATTAATGTAGTTTTCAGTATTTTTATTAATTTTAGGTTTAAAGTGAGTTTTTCTATTAAAGTACCTATCATAGTTATCAATAATTATATTTTTAAGATTATTAATATTATCAGTGTGTTCCATTCTAATGTTGTCATATTCTGGTAAATTATCAAAAAGAAGTTGTTGTTCAAACTGAGAACTACTATATAAGATTGTGAAGGGTATACTTTGAGAAAGAATATGAGTAGCTTGTTCGCGATCATCAACATAATGAGTTATACCCAATTCAACGCATAATTTCCTTTTTTCTTCATCGATATACGATAGTTTTGAGTTTGAATCGCTTTTTACAAACAAAATATTTTTACGAAGCATATTGGTTTCTTCTACTAGTCCATTTATTTCGAGCCAAGCTTTAGTTATCCATTCTTCCTTGAAGGAACCACTTCCAATAAAATACACATTTTCTTTTCCAAATACATGGATGATTTCACTCACACATGAGATAACATCAACTATAGTTTTTTCAGATTCTTTCGAATATGACCTATCTGGTACTGATTTTATCACACCTACAATATCAAATGCTATTTTAGGAATTTTGTCCGGCATTACATCGACAAATTCACTGAGATAATCAATTTCTTCGTTCTGTTTAACATCTATGCTTTTACAACTGTCTTCACTGCAAGATATTGGTTTAAATGTTACATCTTTTGATTTACAATTTTCGTTGTCACTGCATAACCTATTAATACTATGTTCTTGAATGAAATCTGTAATTTTATTTTCATAGTAAAATAGTATAAACATGGTTAGTCCAATGCAATTAGCAATAAATTGATTCCTTGTAAAATCTATAAAAAGTAGGATAATGAAATTTATCATAAAGCAAAATACAAATATAGACATTGTAACCAAAATTTCTAGTAAATCTGCATTAAAATGACATTCATTGTTCATAAGTTTAGTGATGGCTTTCATTTTATTTATGAAACTGAAAAAGTAATTGAAATCAAATTTATTTAATATAATTAATAGAATTTTATAACTATTAATAATATTATGCCAAGAACTATTTTTTACTATCAAACATTTAAAGACACTAATGATAATTTAATATCGCTTGATCCAGTGTTATTTGATAATACACCATTATCACACATTCATGTATCTTCTATTCACTTTGGGAAAGATGACAATAAAGAACCATACATCCATCTTAATAATCGTTCGCCATATAATGCTTATTTTGATGAAGTTTGGCAAGATATAGAAAAGGCATCAAAAAAAAATATTAAAATAGTACTAATGATAGGTGGTGCCGGAGGTGCATATAAAAGTTTTTTTTCAAATATAGATATGTACTATGATTTATTATACAATTTATTAAAAAATAAGCCTTTTATAAATGGTATAGATCTTGATATTGAAGAATCTTGTAGTTTAGATAATGTTAAACTTATTATAAATAAGATAGTGACTGACTTTGGAGAAGATTATATTATTTCTACTGCACCTGTAGAAGCTTCACTTATGAACGACACGCCTGGTATGGGTGGGTTTATATATAAGGATTTATTGAATAGTGATGAAGGTAAATTTATTGATTACATAAATTGTCAGGCATACTATAACTATAGTCTATCAACTCTTGATAAAATTGTCAAAAACGGTTATGATGTTAGTAAAATTGTTATGGGATTAATTGCAGGTGAAAATTATAAGACTGAATTGACAGATATGTATGATAAATATGGTGAAAAATTTGGTGGAATATTCATATGGGAATATTATAATACACCACCTAATCCTGTTGAGTGGTGTAAATTTGTTGAATCTGTATTTAATAATCATAAACAAAGTTATGTTTGCACCATAAGTTAAATCTATTAAATATCATCCCATTCTGAAATATTTTCACTTAGAAATGCAATATCATAATTGTATGTATTTTTAAATAAATTTTGGTTAGTTGTTCTCAGAAAAGATTTGGTTTTAGCTGAGTAGTTATAAGAATCATATTTCTGATTACTTAAGTATTTTTCTTCTTCTATATTATTTTTTAAATTACAGCTATATTTATTTTTATTGTCCATCTTAGATTATAATATTTAATTTTTATATCCAAAATAAATTTGATTAATATTAAATTAACAGTGTATTAACATACAATATGTCTCTTTCTATGAATTATCTTTCCTTTGAACCTGTAAGAAAGAATTCCTTTGGATTTACTACAGGTGGATATAGATGGTATGGACCAGTAGGTGGTATTGATTATTATGTTAATTCTGAAAAGGGCTTTCCATCTCCAAAAAGAAGCACATATGGAACATATAAATATGCAGGTCTTGGAAAATGGAATCCGAATAATCACATCGAGACAAATCTTAATTTGGTAGGTTCATTTATATCAATCTACATTAATGAACGTTCTAGATTTGTTGAAGCCAACACACCGGATAATATATGGTGGAGAGGCACAGTTACTGAATATAATCCTATTAATGGTAAACATACTGTATACTTTAATAATTATGGTATTGTGCGACTTAATATGAAAACACGTTTCGCCTTCTCAATTGACTATTGTCCATGTTCTAGGTCTAATGATAAAGCAGAAATTTTTCAAAAAAATTCTCACAGGAGATTTGAAATTGAAAATATGGAATCTGATAGCTATATAAATAATAAGTATGTTATTGACCTAACAGGAACAAGTGATTCTGATGAATCATAATGTAATGAGCTGATTCAATTTAAACTTAAGAAATTATACAATTAAAAAATATTATACAATTTTAAAATTTGATTTGAGTTTAATTTATTTTTTTTTAATAACCTATTAACGTAAACCATGAATAACGAACGATATTATAAGTTACTTGGTTTGGATAAATCATCTAATCCATCAGAAGATGTAATTAAAAAAGCATATAAAAAAAAAGCTCTGAAATGGCATCCAGATAGAAATAGGGATAAAAAAGAAGAAGCGGAAAAAAACTTTAAAGATATATCAGAAGCGTATCAAGTTTTGTCAGACCCAGAAAAAAGAAAATTATATGACCAGTATGGCGAAGATATTCTTAAAAATGGTCTGCCTGAAAATAAAACAGGTGGTGTACCTTTTGGAATGGCTGGAGGAATGCCACACGGTGTAAGATTTACACATATTAATATGAATCACCACGGTATTGACCCGCATGAATTATTTAAAAATATGTTTAACAACGATATGGATACACCATTTGGACCATTCGTACATAATAATCATAATTTTAGATTTTCAAATTCTTTCAATACAAATAACTCAAATTCAATCAGAAAAAGTACAAGTATAACAAATATTGAATGTAGTCTTGAAGATTTATATAATGGAGTAATAAAAAAATTAAGAATTACCGAAAATTTTGGTTATTCAGATATAATAACTATTAATATTAAAAAAGGGTGGAAAGCAGGCACAAAAATAATTTATCCTCGAAAAAATGGTGGAAATATAACGTTTATTATAAGAGAAAAGAAACACAAATGGTTCAAGAGAATAAATAATGATTTAGTATGGGATTGCATAATCAATCAAAAGCAAGCTAATAAAGGTTTTAAGTTATCTATACCTTTACTTAATGGTGAAACCGCCAAGTTTTTAGTTCAACCAGATGAAATAAAACAATCTAATTTATGTAGTAGAATAAGTGGAAAAGGTATGCCTATTAAAAATCAAAATAGCTTTGGAGATCTAATTATAAATTTTAAAATAAATTAATTTAAAGCAAATTAATTTAAATACATACGGCTTACATTTCATAACATTTTTTTTAATGTTATGAGGTCTAATTTTTCAATTATTTTAGTACATTTGCCAATGCATACGCAATCATAATAATCAGATATAATATCTTTAGAACTAAAATGAACAAAAAATTGCTTATCTTTGTGACCTCTAATGTTACAAATCCATCTGGGACGTACACAATAAAACATATCAGATGAGAAATTTTGAATTTTTCTGCTATAATATACATATTCGTCTACTTTGGGTGGTATTGATGCATCAGTCGGATAATAAAACATGAATTTAATGTACTATAATAAAAAAAAAATTAAGTTTTTACTAATTATCTTAATTTATTTTTTACACATATTATTTCTGCATATAGGACATGTTGGCTCAACACATGACTTGGTGAGCCATTTACGCAGACAACGTGTATGAAAGACATTTCCACAACAATCAACCTGAGAAACTCTTTGTTCTGTTTTCATAATTTCATCTTGACAAATTGGACACATTTTTCCAATATCGTTTTTTGTTGGTCTGCGATAACCAATTATAGTTTCAAAGTCTGTCTTTGGCATATTAATTTTTTCTTCTTCTTCTGATGGTAGATTATCAATGTAATATTGAGTAATAACATCATTTAGATGATTATTAATACCTTCCCAACCTACTGAATAAAACATACTCATCACATGATTAACTTTTCCTTTAAATCCAACTGAAATATCATCAAATAGCATATTATCAGTATAAATTAATGCTTCAACACTCGGAGTTTCTACAGTATATCTTTTAAAATAGTAAGGCAAATCAGGGAACAATACAATCATTATCCCAATGAGAGATATAAATGTTTCAAGGTCCAAATAACGAAAAAGACGTAGTTCAATCTTAGTTGAGTATCGTAAATTCTTGCGTGTTGAATGCATTGGCCAATCGGAAACATCTGGATTGTTTAAGTTATCTAAGGCAAGACCGCCTACTTTATGTCTACCTACTGAAGAAATTAATCGTTTTATGTCAGAACAATATCCCCCAAACAAACTAATAATTTGAAAATATTTTGTATTAACAAGTATAAATCTTTTGCCATTTATAGTTTTACAATATGCTTTTGATTCTATTTCAGTAGATAAAATATTACTAAAAATATTTACACAATTTGCTTCAGTTGTATCAAATTCAGTTTCACTCGGAAGTGTAAATTCATTATAAACTGTTTCTAATCTATTTAGTTGATTATCAGACAATGATTGGGACTGCATCTCGGCTACAGACATTTTTCTTACAAAAATAAAATTTTTACATGCTTAATCAAATTTATAAAATTTTTGATAAAGTTAGTGTATTTCTCTTGGAAGGTTTTACATAATCAAGCTCTAAAAATTTGAATATATCATGTTCTGTTTCTATAGTACTTTTACCAAGCTTTTCTTGAATAAGAGATTTTTCAACCGCTTTTTTTGTTTTTTTATCACTAATACAGTATTCATTTAACGAATAACCTTTTTTAAGAGCCAATAATCTCATGTGACTATTAAATCCACCTGAACCAGTAAAATACAGTTGTGCAAAAGGGTAGGTCTCTATATCAGTATCTATGATATCAATATGTCTATGTGTGGAATACCCATCCAGTCGTGATATTCCCATAAATTTCTTTTTTCCAGATGCTAATATATCCCTAATAATACCACTTTTTTTGAGTTCTTCAATAAATGTATTTCTTAGTTCTTGATTTTTTCCTTTAGGCCCAGAAATCAAAACATCTATATCGCCAGAAGAAGAAGTTTCTCTTCTAAAACTACCATTAATTGAAAATTTCATATCTGGTGATATCTCAGCACAAATCTTTTGTAAAATAGTATTGTAGGCAAGCATTTCTTTACGGGGAATACGTTTCAAAAGGTCATCATGATATTTTAGCCCAAGTTGCTGTTTACTATGAATTATAGAGTTGTCTTCACTAAACTTCTTTTCAAGGTCTTTTATTGTTACTATCTTATACTTATTATATAGTTCTTTTGCTTTTGCTGGACCAATATTGGCTACCTTGGTAAGATTAATTACTGATTGTATAAGTGGAGATTTTAATGCTTCTTTTACCTGAGGAAAATATCCGGTTTCTTGGTATATTTTAATCTTTTCTATCATTTTTTGTGGGTTTTTTTTACCATTTCTTATGAACCATTCAGATAGTTTACTAAGATCTTCTATATGTTCACTCGGAAATGTTTCAATAAGACGTATCATGTCGGTATACTGTTTAATTCTAAATGTAGCAGTTTTAGAACCTTCACTATTAATTTTATGAATAAGAACGTTTAGCTGTTTTATTAAATCTTCCTTAGCCATTATTTTAACTTCAACTTTAATCTTTAAATTATTATATTGTTTGACAAAGTCTGCCAATTCTTTTGTAATACGAGGAATAGCCATTAAAGACTATAATATCTATAAAAAAAAATACAAATTGAACTCCGATCAAATTTATTACTTAAACTTTGTTAGTCTTCTTTTTCTTCAATAGTTTTAAAATCTTCTTTTTTTTAGGTTTAGATTGTTCACTTACAGAAGTTAGTTTTGCTACCGATAGAGTTTCATCATCATCACAAACATTAGCTGTAAAAGAATCAATCTTAGGTTTCTCTTCATGCTTTAACGAATCAGTCTGTTTCTTAGTCAATTCTTTTTCACTTTCAACAGGAATGTTGCTAATGACAACTTTATCTTTACTTTTTTCAACTGAATCTTTTGGAATAGATACAACCTTTTTAGATATTTTTACCCTTGATTTAGGTTTGCATTTCTTAGATATAATAATAGGTTTAGTAGCTTTTTTATCTTCACTTACTTTTACACTTTCAGGTGATACACTTTCCGATTCCTTATTAGAATAAGGCGATGATTCAACTTTGAATTTCTTCTCACTTGATGGAAGTTTAAGTTTGAATTCTGTGTTAGATAGAGCTGTGATATTAAATTCACGCAGCAGTGCTTTATTCTCAATCACATCGGGAAGAAATTCCTTAATAAGTTCAAACAATGTTTTGTCCGAGCCTTTGTGTACTTCAATCAAAACCCGGAGTTTAGCTTTTGTAACTTCTTGCTGAATGAACTCCGGGTCAGCAATCTTGCTGCTCGGGATCACGACTGTAATTTCTTTTTCTACTTCCACAGACATACTTATCTTTCTATATAAAAAAAATAACAAGTAATCATCAAATTTTTTTATTTTTAATTAGTTATTAATCAAATGTTCTTAGTTCGGTGATGTTTTTTGTGTAACTTGTAAATAGTTCATTAAACTGGAATGATGGGTCTATAAGAATATCTTCCATAATTCTACGCTTGTTTTTCTGAGTTCTTAGTATACGTTCATCAATTGTAGTAAAATGGGTAGCAAAATCTTCTTCTTCATCAGAATCAGACGATAATTCACAATCCTTTACAAAATCGGGATTACTAATCAATGTGAATTTATGTACATTAACCTTCCTATCTTGACCTATACGATGAGCACGTGCTATTGCTTGAATTTCATTAGCTGGATTCCAGTCAGGAGATACGAAAAATACATTATTAAATTTTTGCAGATTAAGTCCAACTCCACCAGCCTTTATCTGAATAATCAAAACAGTTGGGCGTGATTCAGACGGAGGAATAGGAATACATTTTTTTCCTGACAACCTAAATTTTTTAATCTTAGAATAATTAAACTTTCCTAAAATCTCTTTCCTTTTTGACAAAGATTGACCACCATTATAGCACTCTGCAAATATATTATTTTCCCTTAGCTTATTCTTAATGTAGTTCATTTCATGCTTAAAATGTGTAAAAATCAACGACAATCCTTTTGTTTTCCTAACTTCTTCAATTATATGAAATATTTTTGTAGGAATTTTTTTATTGTCCATTTTTAATTTATCAAATCCTATTTCAGGATATTTATTATGCAATGATTTAAGTGCTATATCAGGATGAATTGCTGCCTGCCTAAGTCGGATCATTAGTTCAAGCAGCATCATTTGTGAAATACCTCTTGATGTTTCTAATTGACGGTATTCATACATAGTTTGTTCTTGAATGGCCTTATATAAGTCCTGCTCGTAACCTGTAATAAATTCACAGCTATGATTAATAATTGTAAATTTATCTAGCAGACCATTCGAGTACAAAATATCTTTAGTACGCCTAAGCAAAAACTCACCGACAAAATCCTCAAGCTTCATTTTGGGAGCACGAATGAATTTCATCAATGAAGACATATCATCCGATGAATTCTGGACAGGTGTTCCTGACAGAATCCAACGATATTTTGCATTAAGCATACGAGCTATTTTATTAACTTTTGTCTTAGAATTGCGTATCTGATGTCCTTCGTCAAGAACTATACGGTACCAGTTATGAACAGCAAAATGTCCTTTGAACTCTTCCTCTCCAACCTTGTAAATTGAATCTTGTGTCAAAATACCATAAGTAGTAATACAAACTAATTTACCCTTACATTGCTCTGTTATTTTACTTCCTTTGGCCCGCTTACTTCCAATATGAACGTAAACGTTTTCTTCACCTAATACATAATCCAAAACTTCTTTCCACTGCATTAATACTGATAATGGTACTACAACCAATGTAGTACCAACCTGAGACTTACTTTTGTTCCCGTAAATTAATGCAGTAATTTGAATTGTTTTTCCGAGCCCTGGGTCATCTCCTAAAATACCACCAAGCTTGTGGCCTGCTAGTTCTTTATCTAATAGCCACCGAACTCCATCTACTTGATGATAATGAAGATTGTACCTGCCCTTTCTTAGATAATTTACCGTAATCCTATGGTATTCAGCTACAGATGTTTTACCATTACTGTGTGCTTGAGTCAGATTCTTCACCTTGATTTTCATCCTGTTAAAGGTAGCGTTCCAACCTAAGTAGTTTTCATGTATACAAAATACCATTTTGTGCTGATAAATCAAATTTTCTTTTATATTAGTTTTTATCTAATCATATGTATACTATTAATACATAAAAATAAAAACTTTTAAATGCAATTTGTAATTTAATGCTTAGCTACCGTACAACTTAACCAATGCCATAGGCGGGTCTTTGCTATCAATAGTTCCATCACTTGCCAAATATCCCATCCATTCAAGTTCATCTTCTTCATCTTTCTTCATTACCCAATTTTTACTTTCAATCACATAATAGTCGTTACCATCAGATAGTTTTTTTGTAATACCACTATGCAGAAGCTCCATAGTTTGTTCGTCTGTCATCTCTTCATTAGATTCTTGTTCATTCGTATTGAGTTCAGTATCACTGTCTGATACTACAGTGCTAAATTCACTCTTAGCTTTATTTTTAGAACCAGAAGGCCGTCCACGCTTCCGTGGCTTACTGTCAGGAGGCGCCTCTTCGGGATGAAGAATGCCCCATACCCGGTCTACCAATTCAGCTTTTGAACCAGAAGTTCTGAGTTGCTTAGATGAAAGAATATCTTTCAGACTTGCCGCTGTCATAGTACTAAGATCACTTTTAGAACTTACTGACTCCCATTCTACTACACTTGAGCTACTTGCCCTCTTAGTTTTTGTCTTAGGTTTATATTGAATATTATTTGGAATACATTGCTTTACTTCGCTGATATCAAGGCTAAATTTATGAGCTACCAATTCACAAAACTTAGTAAGACATGCCTCGGTATTTTTCTTAACTTCATCACACTTACCTGGCGCAAAAGGAATAGTTACAATTTCTGTATCGCTTGTTGGGATAATAGTCAGGTCAGACATTTTTTTCTTCTAAAAGAATGGAAGAAAATAAGAATCAAATTTTTTCTGCCAATGATTATGCATAGAGAGCTATTAACTATCTATGTATAAAAATATTTATAGTATAATGCAATATGTGCATCTTTTAGATTTATGTTCTACACAACATATAATGTAATATATGTATATTATTTCTAGAAAATCATCTAAAAATTGTGTAGACCCTCGTCCACTAAAAAAGATTTCAACTTATTTATAGTGCTTTTAATTGTACGTATTTTTTCTGTTATATCAATGTACTCATTGGATTTCAATAATTCATTTAGTTCACTATTAGTTTCCGCATTTTCTTTATTTTTGAGAATGTATTTGGGTAACTCTGTCTCTAAAAAATGTAATTGGTCAATTTGCTGTTGAATTATAGATTTATTAGATTCAATAAACAAACGACATTTTTCTAGCATATCTTCTTTACTATTATCAAATTTATCACATGTTATTTTTTGTTTTCTTAGTTCGATATTAAAATCATTTATATCCCTACTAACTTCTTGAGGGTCATAGCTATCAACTATACTGACTAAAGCACTATTTTTTGTAGATGGTTTATCTGAATACTTCTTAAATATTTCTAATGAATCTTTATTCATTTAATCTAAAATAACATTATTTATTAAGATTATAAATATCTAAATTTAATTTCAAATAAATGTATTATGGATATTATGATGCGGATATTTTATATTTCCGCAAAAAATACTTTGTGCTTATATATTATAAGATGACATCCATCAAACCCGTAAATAACGAACTGAATGATCTTATAAAAACTCATCTGTATAGAACTATTGTAAATCAAATATCTGAAAAATACAATGTAATGGACGGATTTATTAATAATCTTAAGAGTGACATTAATGAAATAACCAATGTTGTAGGACAACTTGATAGAGATAAAGCAAGAGGTTATGATATTGGTACATCTCTTGATACACTTGGGTTTCAAAAAGATACTATGACTTTAGATAAGAATTTTTTTGAAAGTCAAAAAGCAACATATCTTAAAAAAATATACAAAGATTTATACAAATACACAGAAGGAATTGTAGATAAATGTATAGAAATAGAAAATAATCCTATGAATATCAGCAATGAAGAAATTAAAAGAAACAAATTTTCAGGAGCTGTAGAGTACTCAGATGATGAATCTGTAACATTTGTTATGTCGGATGTATTTGCTCTTTTATCGGTTACAGAACGCAATTTATATGAACTATCAAGTGATATTGCGACTTTTTCTGAAAGAATTACAGCCGCAGAAAATAATGAAAAAAGAGGATTTTCAGTTGGTAATTTAATTCTTAATCTTAAAGAACAACAAAGCAGTCTTACATTCGCATTTAAATCATATTGCGCCCGGTTAGAGCAGTTTTTAAAAGAAAACTATAAATTCTCAACACGTTGTGTCAAAAGAATAGAACTTATTTCAAGCGAAATCATAACTGAAGATGAACTAAAACAACTTGAGGATCAAGCAGCGGAAGCCGAGAAAAAAGCTAATGAAGATTCAGCTGCAGCAGATACTTCGACAGATACATCATCGCCAGCAGATAGCAATGAATAATTTACTTATAAATCAATTTATAAGATGATTAGATTAGACATTCATAAGTTTAAAATTTGATTGATATTATTTATACTTATGAATAAGGAACAATATAACAATGACAAATCGTGTGTACTTCACTATCATTGATATTCAAAAATATATTCCAAGTGATGAATTCTGTTGGTCTAAAGCTATAGATTTAGTATCAAGTAAACTTAGTCCTTACTTTATTGCTACAACGGGTACATATTGTGATGATATATCTAATTTCCGTGAATCCTACAAATCAGAACCAATTTACGTACCAGTTGATAACTGTCCTGAGGCAAGTTCAGGTCAGCTGTTTATGCTTAGAGATATAATTAATAATACCGACTGTGTCAGTGATTCTCCTTTGCTAACAAAGGATCCTGTGCAAAAACAATATTATTCATCATTTAATATAAAACTCGAAAGTGGAGTTGTTTATGGCGGTACAAATGATTCAATCGTTATCCCACATTGTAATCCTTATGAAAATACAACAGAAAACTTCAATATTAATAATAATTTACCTAATAATTATACTTTAGAGGTTAATGATTTTAGAAATGAGCTTGAATTTGATGATATGTAAAATCGTAATATTTAGGAATCTTTTTTTTACGACAACCACTTTTTTCTATTATATCTCTAACTTTATTAATAGTATCAGATGTAGAAGTAACATATATGTCTGGTATAACTGCATGAATAAATGCTTGAATTGCAGCTATTGTAAATTTATAAGAAAATCCTATTGATAACTTAAAATGTTCAAAATATGTCATACAAACTTCACTTGGATGCTTAAACATAGTATTTAATACAACTAATTATATATTTTTAAGTAAATATTCATCTAAAAATTTGTGACGAATATCATTATAAATTTTATGGATGATTTAAAACATGAATGTTGTGTATGCATGGAAAAATATTCAATTATACGAAATTATCCTGTAAAACTTCATCCATGTAATCACTATATATGTATTCGTTGTTGTAAACAAATTCTTAAATCATCTAAAAAATGTCCATTATGTAGACATAATTTTAAAGTTTTTATAAAAGACCTGTCTCTTGTCAGAGTTTCATCAGAAGATTTACAATTAAAATTTCCAATGAATAGAACTCTTAGAAAAAATAAAAAGAATGAAATACTTTGCGATAAATCTAGATATAGCATTAACGTCATAGATAATAATCCAAAAAATTTGCTTAATAAAGATGGCATCATTTACACTAAATTACATAATAATACAATTGATAAAATAGCAGGAATTTCCACTTGGAATGAAATCGTTCACCGAACAATATCTATTGTAGATTACAATATACTGAGAGGTATAAACAGCATTTATTATCTCCTTAATCCTGCAATTGTTACAAATTATGAGGAAGATATTGATTATGTTATAATTAATCCAAGCGATAAAGTCACTCTGTCCGAAAAGAAAATGAAAATTATTAATTTGCTATCTGACTATAACTTAAGGAATAATACATCAATTGATAAAATCACTAATTTACTTGAAGAAAATATATTTAACCATTTTTCTAAAATAAATGAATCATTTTCAATAAGTTATAATATAATAACAAGTGGTATTCCTGATAATACTATTATGCTTAGAAACAGCTTAATATCATTGTGTGAAACTCACGATATATTTACAACAATTAATCTTTGTGGAGATGACAAATCAGCTATAAGTTTTTACGAAAAGCTTAACACAATTCATTTGGAAAATATATATAGATACAGTATTATTCTGAGATATGACCTTGAAAACAAAAAAATAATTACTGCTGGAAATGATATTGTTAATTACACATACGATATACATGTTGCCAGAATGGCAGGTTGTTACAGTATAATATCACGTCTTTTATCTTGTACAGATTTAGGTATGTATTATACGTACACTTTTTGTAATAAAATACTTGATATTCATCATGTACCTAAATGGAGAGACACTAATAACTATATTAAATTTATTAATGATAACAACTACAAGGTTTATAGTATTGATAATAAAAAGGTTATGGCAATAAATATATTAAATTTGAGATGGAAAATCTACACTGAACTTTTTGAGAAAAACCTTATTGTAGGCGTTGAATATTTATCTCCGATTTCTTCTATATTTTTTGTAATGTGTATTACTTTTTTATTCTGTTTAATTTTTTTTTAATTTATTACCTATACTTTATTGTGTTTTTAAAAAAATATTAATTAAATTAAGCTAGTTTTAAATAAATCTTGTATTTGTGAGTAGTTCCCTTAAAGTACTATAGTTAATCATTATTTATAACAAATGTAGATTCTATTAAGGGCCGGTTTTCTTTAATCTTAACGTAGAAATTTTCCCCATGAACTTCTACACTTTTTTTCCCATTCAATATTTCTTTTCTCCTTTTACGAGAGTTAAATTCATTTAAACTACATTTGAAAGTTTGGGACTGTTCAGCTTTATTAGAATTGATTGGTTTAGAATCGGTATCTGACATTTCGGGTATTTTGTGATATTATGTATCTTACGTATTTAAATCAAATTTTATATTATACAGTATTTATACATACCTAAAGTTTTACATATAAACATAGTCATATGGAAAAATATCTTAGTGGCAGGCCGGTAGCGGATTTTATATATAAAGGGGTAAAAGAAAAACTTAATAATATAGATTATACACCCAGTATTGCTGTTATACTGATTGGTAATAGAAAGGATTCAATAACTTATGTAAATATGAAGACTAAAAAATGTGAAGAACTTGGCATTGAAAGCATTGTTTATAGATTGGATACTAAATGTAATCAATCTAAGGTTGAAGAAATTATTCATATTTTAAATAAGGACGATTCAGTAACAGGAATACTTGTTCAGCTGCCAATACCGGAACATCTTAATGAAGAAAAAATTCTTAATAGTGTTTCTTGCCACAAAGATATAGATGGATTCAATATAATTAATTCTGGAAAACTAACTTCATATAATAATCCCAATTTTATTCCTTGTACACCTGAAGGTTGTTTTGAAATCATCAAATATTATAATATTGATTACGTTGGAAAACATGTAGTCATGATTGGTTCAAGTAAAGTTGTTGGTCTTCCTATGGGTCTTCAAATGTTACATAAAGAATCAACTGTCACCCTATGTCATAAGAAAACAGAAAATATACGCGAAATAACAAAATTAGCGGATATACTTATAGTTGCATGTGGAGTACCAATGTTGGTCAAAAAAGATTGGATAAAAGAAGGGGTTGTAATTATTGATGTAGGTATTAACAGTCTTCCTGATTCAACAAAAAAAAATGGATATAAATTGGTTGGTGATGTAGACACAAAAAATGTATACGATAAATGCAGTAAAATAACACCTGTTCCTGGTGGTGTTGGACCAGTAACAATTGCTATGCTTGTTAAACACTCCGTTTAAACAATACTTGAGCTATCTGTTTTTACATTTACAATTATATCTTGACTGTTTTCTTCATCTGTATTTTCCTTACTTGATACTACTTCAGAAACCGGATTTGCGCTATCATAATTATCATCAACAAGCACACGGGAGCGAGTAGAATTTATAAATTTTATGCTATAATAATATAGTGCTATTATCAAAATACCAAATCCACACGTAAAACACATAAATTCTATAAATCTTGCATAATAATTATATTGATTACATAGTTCTGTAATTGAAATAATACCAGAAGTAATAAATAAGCCCATCATCAAATTAACTATATTTTTTGTTCTTTTTTTTGATATCTTTCTCTTAGATAATTGCAGAAATGTACTCCAAATTATAGTTAATGAACAGATTAATATATGAGTATCTCTATATTTCAGTGCTTTAACCATCTTTTCTTAAAAAATGAAAAGATGATTACAATATCAAATTTTTTAATCTTAAGATAAAGATTATCTCTTCTAATATAATATGTTTTCTACAAAATTACATAATTTTAGTAAGCCAGTTATGCAAAAATTATCTAAAATTAATAAAAATCAGGTATTTAGTAAATTAAATCTTAATGAATTTGGTATTAACATGGAAAATTTATGTAAATTGCGTCTCAGTTTTAATGACTTACCTATTGATACATATTATCCCGAAAATAAAGAAATTCCAAGTAGATATAGACGATATGCATCTTTCCGTGTAGATCTTAATGAAGATATAATCAATATAGAACAATTACATAAAAATAATTTTTCTCAAAATGTAGGAGATTTCAGAAGTGACATACGATATTTTCAACCAATACGAGAAGATATAATTAAAAATCAATTGATAGATCTATTTGTGCCGCCACTATCACTTACGCATTATTTTAATCCAAGTTCAAGTAAATACCAATTAGATGTCCATCAAGTTCGACTTTTATCCTTTAATAATCAGCCATCTGATAATGCACCAGAAGGTATTCATCAAGACGGGGCAGACTATATTATATCTGCATTGGTAATGAATAAGCATAACATTCAAAATGATACATCTATAATTTATGATGAAAATAAAAAAGAAATATATAGAACAAATCTAAATATTGGTGATTTTATATTTCAAGACGATACAAATTTATGGCACGATATTAAACCTATAAATGCCGCAATTAATTACAATGGATATCGCGATATAATTGGTTTTGATATTAAAATTCTGTAGAAATATAAAGATATGTTTCCCTAATATCAAGGTCATCCTCACCATTTAGGGATTTTTCAATAATATTTTTGTAGTATAATAAAATTTCATTTATTTGAATTAATTTTACCAAACTTTTTGTAGGTTTAGGTAAATTACAATATAGTGAATTTTTGAAACCTATTGTTTTGTCAAATTTTTCATTCATTATTTTTAATTTATTTAACTTATTTATACAGTCTATTACGTAATCTTCTAAATTTTCATCTACTTTATTAAATTTTTTAAGTATTTTTTTAAATAATTTAATATTTTGTTCTTGTACAGAATTCAGCAATTGTTCCTTAATTTTTATATCAGATTTCAATATTTGTACTTCATTATCAAATGAAATTTGGTTAATATAATATTTTTCATTTTTTTTGATTACAATTCTTTTTTCACTGCTGATTTCTATAATAGGGCCGCCAAATTTTTCAATTATTAAAACTTTAGCATAATTTTCTAAAATACTAAATTGTTTATCAATTTGAGATTCTATATTTTTTTCAAATTGTTCTTCATTACTTTTAATTATATGATTTAATTTATCCAAAATGTGTTCATACAACTTACAATTCATAAATTTAGCCAATGCAGTTGGAGTTGGTAAATCTAAATCACTAACACTTGTAATTAAAAGTTTATCACCCTTATCTTGTTCGTGGCCTATCGCAGTTACGATTGGTACCTTTGAATCCTTGATAGACTTAAATAGTTCTTCTGTGTCAAAAGAATTAGATATTTCTGCAGTATCTCCTCCTCCTCGTATGATTAAAATAAGATCTGAATTCTGTGCATTTTCAATTGCACTTATACATTCTTGAGTTGTTTTTTCTCCTTCAAGAGTAATCTGATTTAATTTGATATCAATAGGGACTTTAAATTGATTTACGAAATCATCAAAACCTTGTGTTTTAAATTTAGATATAATAGTTATTTTTCTTATATTAGTGTAATCAATTATTTTTTTATTATTGAAATATCCTTTTTGACTGCATAATTCTTTAAGTTTTTCCAGTTTTGTATCATTATTTAGAATCTTTATAGAATTAACTTCTAGACTAAATTTGTGTGTTTTCCAAAATTCTGCTTTAAGTCTTCCACCAACGATGCATCGAGTATTATCAAATTGTTTGACATATTCAGGTGATAATCCAGAGTTTTCCCACACTTTACACTCAAAAGATTTATTATTAAGAGTTATCTTGAATGAACAACCAGCTGCTCTCCATTTGTAAAATGAATTGATATCACCTGTTATATATACTACGCCAAGCTTGTTAGAGGTTTTTTTCATATCTATCAATAGTAAATTATTCAATTCATCGGGTTCATATATCACTTTTGATTCATGATTTGTTGTTGATTTTTCTCCATCAGAGTCGCTATTGGTAATTATATCACAATCCATTTTGGCTTAAAAAACGGTGTTGTATTATATCAAATTTATTTTAACATAAAAGTTATTCATAATAAGAATTTATGCTTGAATATGATGATTATTTGGGAATAACTGGATCCTTTTTTTTAATTACAGCTTATTTTTTAACAACATATAAAATATTTAATAAACCATGTGTTATAGATTTATTCAATTTATATGGCTCTGGTACAGTAGGATTTAACTGTTTGGTGAAGAAAGCGTATTCTCCTTTTTTTTTAGAAGCTGTGTGGTTTATTATTGCATTGGTTTCTTTATTGAATAATATCTCTCGTATGATAGTTAAAAAATCTGATAAAACAATGAGTATGCATGAACAAATAAATAAAACCACTATTTATAATACTTTATAGATATCTTGAGTTAGTAAACTATAATGAGTAAAGCTTTGTTAAAACTTTTTTCTGGCACAGATATGTTATTTTCTATACGGACACATACATGGTTAAAGCGATGTGGTGGTAACATAGCACGTTTGGGTTTGACAGCCCGTGGTTTAGAAGAAGTAGGCTCTATAGATCAAATAATACCATTGGTAAATACAGGTGACCAAGTTACTAAAAATACACCAATTGTAGAAATTGACTGGACTGCATATAAGATTAGTGCCGCCGATGAGCTGTACCACTGTGCATGGGCAAATATTGAAGGTTCATATACTATTGAAGGACCCGTATCATGTACTTTACGCTCTATTCACCACAATGCATTATCAAAACCGCAAGATATTTGCGAAAAAACTTGGTTAGTTGAAATAGAATTAAACGAGGAAGAACCACTGCCTTCTCTTCTTGATAAAAAATCTTATGATGAACATATTTCAGAAATAGACCCAGGTATCTTTGCGGACCAATTAATATGATAAGTTAAAATTCATAAAAAAAATTTTGCTATCACAGTTAATCTAATCTTCCATATTAGTTAAGTAGTTAATTCTTACTGTTTTGTCACTTAATTCTTCAAATCTTAATTTATACAAATCATTTAAATCGTTCAATAGATAGTTAGTTAATTCACTACATACCGTTGGATTTACATATTTACATACGTATTTATAATAACCATACTTAGTGGTATCAGTCAGACTCTGAAATAGGTCATAAATACCATAATCATATTTAAACGATTTTTCACCACTAAATAGATTATATATATCTTCCAATGATTCTTCTTCTTTCAGTGTGTCACTTGTTGTTTCTCTGCTACTATATATATTAAAGTAATAGTAGTCTTTTTCATTAATTAATCTTTCTGAATTATTTGGCTTTATTCTGTCATATAATTTATTAAGTTTTAAGAGTTCATTTCTTAAATATATTTTATCCAATTTTAATTTTTCAGTCGATTTCTTTAATAATTCATATTTATCTTTTATTTTAGTGCGTTGTGCTTCAACTTCATATATTTCATCAACTAATATATCATTTCTTTCGGTTTGCACTATTAATTCTTCATTTGTCAAATCAAGTTCTTTTTGAATTTCTCCTGCTTGACGTGGATCGATATGATCAGGTATTTCACCAACTCTATTGAGTATATCTATATATACCTGATCAGATATTTTATCTGCATAATCCATTAAAATAGCAGCAAGTTCCTGTTTTGCGGTTGACATAAAAATCAGAATTACTTAGAATGTATTTTTAAGAAATAATATCAAATTTTTTATATTTAAAGAGAAAATAGCTATAATATAGTAAGAAATGTCTATTTCACTTGAAAACATTAACAGTATCAGGGAACAACCTGGAACTAATAAAAGTAGAATTATCGGTGATTTTAAAATTAAAAATTTACTCACTTTAGAAATTATAACCCCTGAAATACAACGTATTATCGATATAAATAAGGTAAAAGATATAGTTGATTACCAAATAGAATATAAAAAAAAATATAATAAATTTAATTTCATGGGTGTAATCAACATACACATTCTTAAGGATAAGGGATATTATTTAATAGATGGTCAACATCGATTTGAGTCTGTAAAAAAACTACACGAACTGGGTCATGATGTAGAAATAACTGTTGAATTTATTGAAGTAAATGAACGTTCAGAACTGGAAAACAACTATAAAATTCTTAATCTTAATACCGAACTACCAGATTTTCCAGACGATATTGAAAAAAATATTCCGGAAGAAGCTGCACTATATTTTCAAACTAAATATCGTACTATTTGGTCTAAAAATTCTAGATCAAGGAAACCTCATATCTATTTCAATTTTTTTCAAGAAGCACTGGCTGATTTAACTAAAGAATTAAATCTTACAAGTAGTAAAGTTTTGATAGACCTTGTTGAAAATAAAAATAATAAGTATAAAAATTGGTCACATGAATCCTTCAAGGTAAGTCAAAAAATATTAAATAAATGCCGTGAAGAAAATTTTTATCTCGGTCTACATAAACACGAAAGTAATGAACGCCCAAGTTATGATTGGGTGCGTGAAATAGTACATGAAGAAATTGGTGTTGTTCTTAAAAAAACTGTAAAATCAAGAAAGAAAAAAATACCTAAAACAATAAAAAATGATTCATGGAATAAATATGTTGGTAAACAAATTGGGATAACAAAATGTTTTTGCTGTAACACGGTAGAAATTAATCAATCTAATTTTGAAGCAGGTCATATTATATCTGAATTTAATGGTGGGCCTATTACTGTTGATAATATCCTTCCAATATGTGGTACATGCAACCGTTCTATGGGAAAAACTAACATGGATGAATTTATAATTAATCACTATCCTACAAGCTTGCAAAGATTTACAAATCGTGATAAATTACCTAAGGAAGTTGAAAAGATAGTTAATTATGAAAAATCTAATAAGAAAATTACTTTATTTAATTGGTTTTAGAAATAAATTTATATAAATATATAATATATGGCTAATAACCAAATATGCGCAAGCTGTCTTGATTTTAGCATTGATAAAGTGGTAAAATCAAAAGAAGACCGTAAACCTACATGGTTACACAAAACTGATTTTGTAAGACAATTCATTAATAATACAACTGATTTCAGAAACAGAACACCTCATAATTATGATGTAGTATTAAAACTCCATTTAGGTAAACGACATGCAGGTAAAAAAATGCTATATTGGGCAGCTGATAAAAAAAAGAACTCAAATTTTAAAATAGAAGATGCTCGTAAGGCATATAATAATTTCGAAAATAGTGGTATTACTTCAATAGATAAAAATGGTGATGTAACAATTAAATTTTGTTGTCCACAGGTATACCGTACAAAGAAAACTGTCTCTAGTAAACCCCATACATACTTTCGTCATCTTCATTTTGTTGTATCTGATGAAAAGCGTTCAAAATGGAACTTTCAAATTTATACTAAAATAGTTGTTTGTAAGTACGATTTTGCAAAAACAATTGATTTGCATACTAAAAAAGAGGCTATACTTCTTAATACTTTACCAAGTTTATACTATGATAACGAACATATTCCTGATTCACATAATTTACCTCATGAAACTATTAAACACATGACTCAAAAACAAATTTTTGATTGGATATCAGAACTTGTTTTGGAAAATTATCCCAAATTCAATAAATCACTTTCTAATGGTAAACTTGAAATTAAAGAATTGCCAATTATTACATACTGTGCTCATAAAAAATGTAATTCTTCTCATATTGCATTAGAAGAACTTTTAAAGAAAGGATTTGTTAATGTAAATGAATACGAAGGAGGTATGCGTGACTACAAAAGAAGAATGTTATGAATTAATAATTAATTATAAAATAAGTTTTTATAATTAGCTATGAAAAGTTTCTATTAATTTATCAATTTTATTTTGGATTGGTTCTTTAACGTACATAAGAAATGCAAATGATAATACAACTCCACCATTAAGTTCTAGTACATCAATGGGATTAAAATTATAAATACCCCTTAATGGATGAAACTTTGATTTATTTAAAAATTTCACAAAAATTCTAATAAGATAAACTGTCATGCAAATAATACCAATTTCAAAAGAAAGCTGTAAAGTATTTTCAATCTTTGTTTTGTCCTTGTTGTATTTTTTTATTAGATATTTTTTGTATATTTTAGAAACATATACGCCTATAAAAAAAAATATATTTCCAAGAATAAAAACGTTCAGTGTTTTAACAAGTCTTAATTTTAAATCAGTCATTTTCTATATATAAACATAATAATATAGAATTAAAGGATAGGATACCATATAATATATGTTTCTTAGCCTTATATCATACGAAAAAACATCATTTCCTATAGTTTATTGTGTTGAAACAACTTCTAATACAAATATTTCTAGTATAAAAAAAATCCTTGATGCAGAAGATTATTTACACAATTCACTTAAAAATAGTATTGTTTTTGTTGGTCCAAAACTTGGAATGACTTCGCCATGGTGTTCCAATATGATTCAAATATTAAATAACTCTGGTATTAATAATGTCATTCAGATTGAGAAATATATTTGTTCTGATAAACATAATTTAATTGATTTTGATGATATGACAGAACAGGTATACAAGAAATTACCAAATACTTTTAATACTTCAATAATTCGTGAAAAAACTAAAAAATTTAATTATGAAGATTTAGAAAAGATTAATCATGATATGAAATTGAATCTTGATGCAAAAGATATTAATTTGTATAAAGCTTACTTTAAAAAAAGAAATATTCAACTTACTGATATAGAATTATTTGACCTTGCACAATCTAACAGTGAACATTCACGTCATTGGATATTTAATGGTAAATTTTGTATTGATGATAATTATAAGTCAGAAACTCTAATGGAACTCGTTAAAAAACCACTCAAAAATCAGTCAAGTAATAGCATCATTGCATTTAAAGATAATTCAAGTGCTATCAGAGGATTTCAATCATTATTGTTTAATCCAATTCATATGTCAGAACCCGCAAAATGTTTACTACATCCTGTAGAAATTGATTTCACCTTAACAGCAGAAACCCACAACTTTCCAACAGGAATAGCACCTTTTCAAGGAGCGACAACTGGTATAGGTGGCCGCATAAGAGACAATATCGCAATCGGAAGAGGTGGAAATATTGTAGCTGGAACTGCTGGTTATTGTGTAGGCGAAATAGATATTACGAACAAGAATAAAGCCTATAAAATACTGACAGAAGCAAGCGACGGTGCATCTGATTATGGAAATAAAATAGGAGAACCTATCATATTAGGATTTGCAAGGACTTTTAAACAAATTATTCATGGACAATTATTTGAATGGGATAAACCTATTATGTTTACTGCTGGTATTGGAACAGTTTTACACAAAAATATTAATAAACATAAACCTATTAATAATAATATCATAACCAGAATCGGAGGTCCGGCCTATCGTATAGGTGTAGGCGGAGGCTCAGCATCGAGTGATAGTAATAATGAAAACAACAATAATATTAGTGCTGTGCAACGAGGTGATCCTGGAATGGAAAATAAGGTAGTTAGAGCGATAAGAAATATATCAAGTGCAGAAGGTAAAAACATTATTTTAAGCATACATGATCAAGGTGCAGGTGGAATGGCAAATGTAACCAAAGAAATTGTATCGCCTGTTGGAGGTGAAGTTTTTTTGAATAAAGTAAATATCGGTGATAAATCTCTGTCATCTTTAGAGATTTGGGGAGCAGAATATCAAGAACAAGTCACCATACTAATTGATGAAAAAAATAGAGATATAGTAAAATCAGTATGCACACGTGAAAACGTTCCTGTAGAATTTGTAGGCTCAGTGAAAGAAACAGGAAAAATTGAAGTATTTGATAGAGATAATACATTAATTGTAAATCTTGATTTAGATGAAACATTAAATAAAATACCTCAAAAGGAGTATACATTTAAGACAGTAAAACATGAATTTTTTAAGTTAGAAATTCCTGAACATAATTTTATTGATCATATTAAAAATATATTTTCTCTTATTTCTGTTTCATCAAAGCGTCATCTTACTAATAAGGTTGATCGCTCAGTATCTGGTCTAATTGCTCAACAACAATGTATAGGACCGTTACAAACTCCATTAAGCAATTATGCAATTATAGCTACGACTCATCATAATTTAACTGGATGCGCAACTTCAATTGGTGAACAACCTATTAAATCACTAATTAATTCATCCAATATGGTAAACATGACTGTTGGTGAAATGTTAACCAATATAATTTTTGCAAAAATTACGTGTCTTAAAGATATAAAATGTTCAGGAAATTGGATGTGGTCTCCCAAATTAGAAGGTGAAGGTTCTGAATTATACTCAGCGGTTAAAACACTAAGTGATATTTTTATACAGCTGGGTATTGCTATCGATGGTGGTAAGGATAGTATGTCAATGCATTCGGAAATTAATGGTAAAATCATTAAAACACCCAGAACATTAGTATTATCTGCATATGCTCCTATGGTAGATATTAGAAAAAAAATAACTCCTGAATTAAAGAAAATTGGCTCAGATATTATATTTGTAGATTTAGGTTATAATTATGCGCGCCTTGGTGGAAGTTCTATAGCACAATATTATGATCAACTTGGGAATGAGTCTCCTGATTTTGAAAATATAAATGATTTTGCTGGTGTATTTAAAATAATTCAGAAATATATAGAGTCTGATAAATTATTAGCCGGCCACGATAGGAGTGATGGTGGTTTAATAACTTGTTTAACAGAAATGGTTATATCCTCTAACATAGGATGTAGAATTGATGTAATAAGCCAGCATTCGGAAATTGATTATTGGTTTAATGAAGAACTGGGTTTAATTGTTGAAATTGATAAACAATTTACAAATGAATTTTTGGCTGAATTCAAAACTCTTGTTCCGGTATATAAATTAGGAGAAACTTGTAATGGCTATAAAATAGAAATTACACATAATAGTAAACAAATATTATCTGAGAGTATTACTGAATTAAGATACGCATGGGAAAAAACCAACTATAAAATTGAATTAAATAAAATTCCAAAAGAATTAGCTTTTAGTGAAATGAATGAATTAACGACGATTAATAGATTTAATTACGTTATCCCCGAGAGTATATATGCTATATCAAATTTTAAACTGCAAAATTCTATGATTCAACCTATAAAAGTTGGTGTTATCCGTGAAGAAGGTAGTAATGGTGATAGGGAAATGGCTGCTGCATTGCACAGTGCAGGTTTTGAAGTATGGGATATTAATATGAATGATTTAATAAAAAATCCATATTTATTATATTCATTCAGAGGAATAGTTTTTGTTGGAGGATTTTCATATTCTGATGTACTTGGTGCAGCGAATGGCTGGTATAATGTAATACAAAATAATGAAACAATTAATAAACAATTCCGTTATTTTTTTAATAGAAAGAATACATTTAGTTTGGGTGTATGTAATGGATGTCAATTAATGGCCCGTCTTGGATTATTTGAAGGAATTGAGACTATAGAACAAAACACTTCAAAACGTTTTGAATCAAGATTTTCGCAAGTTAAGATTCCACACACTAATTCTATTATGTTAAGTGAATTAGAAGGTTTAAGTTTAGGTATTTGGGTTGCTCACGGCGAAGGTCGTTTTAATCCAAATAATTGTTTTGATAAATCTACAATTTGCATGCAATATGTTGATCCAATGAATATAGCTACAGAAATATATCCTTATAATCCCAATGGTTCTTCTATGGGTATAGCTGGTATTTGTTCAGAAAATGGCCGACATCTTGCAATGATGCCACATCCAGAAAGATGTTTTCTTAACTGGCAAATGGCATGGAAACCTTATGATTTAAAAAATAAACATATCTATTCTCCCTGGTTTTATATGTTTAAAAATGCTTTTATATGGTGTAATAATAATATTTAAAAATTATATGACTTAATAGTATCATATGAAAGAAGAGTGTGGTGTATTTGCAATTAATTATTACAACGATAATGTAAATATTATTGAGCACACTATAAAGGGGTTGCAAAAATTACAACATCGTGGACAAGATTCTGCAGGTGTATCATATATTGATAGTAATAAAATCCAAACCTTTAAAAATACAGGGCTGGTAAAAGATGTTTTTCAAGGCCATAATTTATGCTGTACAACAAACATGACTATTGGTCACGTTAGATATACTACCTCTAATAGTGCATCCAGCTTTGCATGCATTCAACCCATTACAGAAAATCATCCTAAATTAGGTGCGTTTTCAATTGCACATAATGGACATATACATAATCTTGATAAAACAGATATCAGCAAAGGTTACACATATGAATCTGATACCGATTTCATTAAGGAATTTATTAAATCAAGTAATCAAGAGACATGGGAAGATATACTAATTGAAGTCATGAATAAAATTCCAGGAATATACTCATTAGTTATGCTTACGTCAGATTCTATATATGCTATGAGAGATAGGTTTGGAATGAGACCTCTTCAAGTTGGAATGAATAAGTTGGGTTATTACGTTTCTTCTGAGTCGTGCGCACTTCCTGATGTAGATAAATTATTAGATATTGATGCCGGTCAAATCATAAAAATTCAAGATAATATTTACAATATATACACTCATCCTCCAGAAAATCTAAGATGCATTTTTGAATATATTTATTTTTCTAGCAAGAACAGTACAATTGATTTCAATAATATTTCAGATATTAGATTTACATATGGTAAATATCTTGCTAAACAAGATGTACATTTTTTTGACAAAAATACTATTGTTGTTGGTTCACCTAATTCGGGTATTCTTGCAGGAAAAGGATATGCGTACCAAAGTAAGTTGGAATATAAACAATTGTTAATTAAAAATCCAAACTATAATCGTTCATTTATAATGCCCAATCAAGAAAGCCGTCAGAAAATATGCAATAATAAATTTAAGATTGATTCAGAAACGTATGGTGATATAGGCGGAAAAACAGTTATTTTGGTAGATGATTCTATAGTAAGAGGAAATACAATAAAATCAATAGTTAATATTTTTAATCAAGCGGGTGTTACTAATCTACATATTAGATCTGCTTCACCTCAACTTAAACACCCCTGCTATTTTGGTATTGATTTACCAACCTACGATGAATTAATAGCTAATAAAATACCATCTTACACTAATTTTGCAAGATTTTTAGGTGTTCCAACTGTAGATTATTTGTCTCTCAAAAATCTTTTAGAGGCGATGAAAACAGGCAATAAAACACTTAACTATTGTACGGGTTGCTTTGATGGTGAATATAATTCTAAGTTACTTGATTGGTAGTTTACTATATACTTAATCAAATAATAAAAAATTTGATTAAATATTATACTACTCTTAGTAGTACCAAGAAAAATATGGACAACAATTCTATTCCACCTAACGCACACATACCTCCTGTTGTAGGTGAATATGGATATTATAATTCGAGATTTAATAATGAAAAATCTAATTATTATTGTATTTTGATTCCAGGTAGCGATAGTTCTGAAACACATGAAAGGTGTGTGCATTATTCAATGTCTGAAAACATAACCGAATTTATACCATTTAACACTAATCAAGGAAAAATTAAAAGTATTGTTCATGTAAAATATAGCAATTTTAATTTTCTTTCTAAATAGATT
>MDTB01164434.1_pt1 | contig 30035 bp, 35 predicted proteins | sample 811161 | NCBI WGS metagenome assembly MDTB01 (sample SAMN05326650, study PRJNA326480) | marine metagenome | isolation source: seawater | place: Mediterranean Sea | collected 2009 | reverse complement strand
TTGATGCTGCAAATTATGGTAATGTAATTGTTGTTGCAAATTCTGATGATTGGCTTATGAGAAAAAAGGGGTATGTTTTTATGCCGTGGGAAGAACGCGCAGAAATTATAAAAGCAATCCGTGGAGTTGTTGATGTCGTAACAGTTGATGACACAGATGGCACGGTCTGTGAGGCTATACAAAGAGTAAAGCCAGACTTTTTTGCAAATGGTGGAGATAGAAAAACAAATAATACACCTGAAAAAGAAGTTTGCGAAGCACTTGGAATAGAGATGCTTTGGAATATTGGCGGCGGAAAAATACAGAGCAGTAGTGAGCTTGTAAAAAAAGCTCCAGCATCAGAGGTAAAAAAAGATGGTTAAAAAACTAAAATTGATAGCTGGCCCATGTGCCATAGAAGATGACAGCACTCCATTTTATATAGCTGAAAAAGTTTTAGGTATATGTAATAAACTAAATATAGATTATGTATTTAAGGGTTCTTTTAAAAAGGCAAATAGAACTAGTTTAAATTCTTTCACAGGAATAGATCAGAATAAGGCATTGTCAATTCTAAAATCTGTAGGTGAAAAATTTAAAGTTCCGGTTTTAACAGATATACATGAAACAACTGATGCCAAGCTCGCTTCAGAATATGTAGACTATCTTCAAATTCCAGCTTTCCTTTGCAGACAAACAGATTTGCTAATAGCAGCAGGAGAAACTGGAAAGCATATAAATATAAAAAAAGGTCAGTTTGTATCTCCATCAACAATGGCATTTGCTGTAGAAAAAGTTAGATCTACTGGAAATAATAATATACTCCTAACTGAGCGCGGCACTACATTTGGATATTCAAATTTAGTTGTTGACTTCACTTCTTTTCCGGTCATGAGTTCTTTTGGTGTTGATACGATAATGGACGCAACACACTGTCTGCAAAGGCCAAATCAAACATCTGGAGTTACAGGTGGAGATCCATCAATGATTGCTACTATGTGCTATGCATCAATGGCCGCAGGAGCGGATGGGCTTTTTATTGAAACACACCCAAATCCAGCAGAAGCAAAAAGTGACTCTGCAAGTATGCTTCAGCTTGACAAGCTTGAAGAGATACTTAAAAAGTGTATTCAAATTAGGAGCATTACATGTCAGTAAGAGACTCTGTACTTGGAGTGATACCTGCTAGGTATGGCTCAAATAGACTTCCCGGAAAGCCACTTTTGGATATATGTGGCAGACCCATGATTCAGTGGGTATATGAGAATTCTATAAAGTGCGAAGAGTTTTCTCATATTGTAGTTGCAACCGATGATAAAAGAATTTACGATACCGTTATAGGGTTTGGCGGAAACTGTATTATGACATCATCAGAACATATATCTGGAACCTCCAGGCTATGTGAGGTTGCAGATATAATGCCTAACTTTGATTTCTTCATAAACATACAGGGTGATCAGCCGTTTATAAAGAAAGAAACATTGGATGACATATGTAACGCAACAAAAACTATGGGCTCTGAATCTTCTGTTATGACGTTAATATCAGATATAAAAGACGAAGATGAAGATGACATAAGCATACCAAAGGTTGTTATAAACAAAATGGGAATGGCAATATATTTTAGCAGATTTCCAATACCATTTAACAGAAACCTAAACCCTAGTGATTTATCCATGTATTTTAAACATCTTGGAGTATATGGATTTACAAAAAATTCTATAAAGTTAATAAAAAACTTAACCCCATCATACCTTGAAGAGGCAGAGGGCTTGGAGCAGTTAACCTGGATATACGAGGGAATACCTGTATATACCAAAAAATCGTCTGATGTAGATAAAATATCTGTAGACACAAGCTTTGATCTTGAGAGGGCAATTGAAATAGCAGAGGAAAATTATGTTAAATAGAGCTAAAGAGATAATTAATAAGGAAATTGAGGCACTAAAAAATATTCCCATAGATGAAAATATAAAAACTGCTGTAGATATTCTATCTTCATGCAGAGGAAAGGTTGTATTTTGTGGAATGGGAAAAGCAGGACTAGTGGCAAAAAAAATATCAGCAACATTTTCATCTACAGGCACTCCATCCATATTCTTACATCCAGGTGAAGCACAGCATGGCGACCTTGGAGTTATAGGCGATGGAGACGTTATAGTTGCGCTATCAAACTCTGGAAAAACTCGTGAAGTTATAGAGACAATGCTCCTAACTAGAAATATAGGCAATAACACTATAATATCCATAACTTCTGACTTAGACTCTAGACTTGCTAATGTTTCAGATTTAGCAATATCAATTGGGAAAACAGACGAAGCAGGGCCGTTTGGCCTTGTTCCAACTTCATCAACAATTGCAATGATGGCAGTAGGGGATGTTTTGTGTCTTTTAACGATGGAGAACAAGGGTTTTACAAAAGATGAATACTCTAAAAGACATCATGGTGGGTACATAGGAGTAAAAGCCAGGGGTGACGATGTCTAAAGAAAATATCATTTTATTTGATATGGATGGCACTCTAACTCCAGCTCGCATGCCAATTGAAGAAGATGTAGTTGATGCGTTAAATAAGCTTTCTAATTATGCAAAAATTGGAATAGTAACAGGAAGCGGCATGAATTACTTGCTCCAGCAATGTAATGAGCTATGGTCAAATGATTTTGATAACAATGTTAATCCAAATAATATAATTCTAATGCCGTGCAATGGAACACAGGTATATACTTGGGATGAAAATTTATGGAAAAATACTTTTTCTTTGGACATGAAGGGCGAAATAGGAGATGCTGGATATAGCGAGATTGTATATTCAATACTTGGTTCTCAAATATTTTTTATGAAACTATATCCATCAATTCCAGTTAGTGGAAACTTTATATCATATAGAGGTTCTATGATAAATTGGTGCCCAATCGGAAGAGATTGCTCTAGAGAAGATAGGGCAATCTTTTCTAATGAGGATGTTAGCAATAGGATTAGAAAATTTTTGAAACAAACTCTTGCATCAAGACTTAGTGAAAGTTTGTTATCGAACCTTAAAATAACCATGGGAGGAGATACTTCGTTTGATATCTATCCAGTTGGATGGGACAAAGCATTTGCCCTAAGCCATATAAAAGATAAAGTATGCTGGTTTGTTGGAGATAGATGCTTTGACGATGGAAATGATAGAGCAATCTATGAGGCATTGCTTCCAGAAAAAAGAGCCTTTAGCGTTGATTCAACGAAAAAAACTATAAAGGTAATTGATGAAATTATAGGTAGAATAAAATAGAGGTTCAAATGATAAAGTTAGTTGCAGACACTATAGATAAGAATGATGTGGAGGGCCTAATAGAGTGGCTTTCATCTGATCCACCGCCAAGGCTCACTAAAGGTCCGGTTACTGTTGAAATTCAAAATAAGTGGTCCAACTACATTGGAACTAATCACTCTGTTTTTGTTAACTCCGGCTCGTCAGCAATATTACTTACCCTATATTCTTTGCTAGAGATGGGCAGATTAAAGAATAAAAAAATAGTTATACCTTCATTGAGCTGGCTAACGGATGTTAGTAGCGCAATGCAGATAGGCCTAGAGCCTATTTTGTGTGATTGCAATATGCAGGACCTTTCGGTAGACTTAGATGAGCTTGAAGCGCTCTTTATAAGTCATAAACCATCTGCATTACTTTTAGTATCAGTGTTAGGGCTGGTGCCTGATATGAATAGATTAGTTGACATGTGCAAAGAACATGACGTACTTCTTGTAGAGGATGTAGCCGAGAGCATGGGATCTTCATATTATGGAAAAAATCTTGGAACCTTTGGAGTCGCGTCTATATTTTCAACATATTTTGGACACCATATTAGCACAATAGAAGGAGGTTTTATAAGTACGGATGATTATGAATTATCTCAGGTTCTTTTGTCAATGAGAAATCATGGCTGGGACAGAGATATGGATGAAGATACCAGAGAAAAAATGAGAGACAAATGGAATGTTGATGACTTTCAAAGGCTCTATACCTTTTATTACCCAGGGTTTAATTTAAGGTCTACGGATCTTCAGGCATATATTGGATTGTCACAAATAGACAAGCTGGATTCCTTTAAAGAGATAAGAAATAAGAATTTTCATACTTATAATTCACACATTAAATATAATATGCTTAACATAAAAGAAAAAAAATCATGCTTTACATCAAATTTTGCATATCCGGTTGTAAATAAAAATAGGGATAAAATAATACAGGGCTTGCAAGATGAGAAGATAGAGGCAAGGCCGTTAATTGCCGGCTCAATGGGAGTACAGCCATTTTGGGTCAAAAGATATGGATATTCTAAGTTTGAAAATTGCGATATTGTACATAAGTATGGTTTTTACATTCCAAATCACCAAGGGCTATCTATGGATGATGTTAGCAAGATTTCAGATATTATAAATAAACATGGGAAAGGTGGAGTATGAGGGTTTTAGTTACAGGTGGTACCGGAATGGTAGGCAGTGCATTTAAAAAATATGAAGACAATGGCGTTATAAGGGTTGGATCAAAAGATTTTGACCTAACAGACTATGAGAGTTGTTGCAACATGATAGAGGAAAACAAGCCCGATGCAATAATTCACTTGGCAGCAAAAGTCGGAGGAGTGAAAGGGAATACAGATTTGGTTGGCGAGTTTTTTAGAGATAATATTCTAATGAATACGAATCTCCTCGAATCATCTAGAGTTATGGGAGTGGGCAAAGTCATATCTATGCTTAGTACCTGTATATATCCAGATAAATGCGAATATCCACTAACAGAAGATCAGATACATCTAGGGCCGCCACATGAATCAAACTATGGATATGCTTATGCAAAAAGAATGATTCATGTGCAATCAATGGCATACAGGCAGCAATGGGGGTGTAACTTTGTTGTTGCAGTTCCAAATAATTTATATGGAGAGCATGATAATTTTCATATGGAGCATAGCCATGTTGTTCCGGCAATGATAAGAAAAATGTATGAAGCAAAAGCCAATGGGTTAGACTACATAACCCTATGGGGCGATGGCTCCCCATTGAGAGAGTTTACATATTCTAAAGATATTGCAGATGCACTAATGTTGATATTGAATGACTACAACTCAAAAGACCCTATAAATATAGGAAATTCTAATGAGATGTCAATACAATACCTTGCAGAAAAAATAAAGGAAAAAATAGGATTTTCTGGTGATATCATATGGGATACGAGCATGCCATCGGGTCAGATGAGAAAGCCTTCATCTTCTGAGGTCTTTAAAGATATATATCCAGATTTTAAATTTACAGATCTAGATGACGGCATAGAATCTGTGTGTAGATGGTTTGAGGACTCTTATCCAAATATTAGGGGTATATGATATGTTTTATCATTTAATAAAATATGATATTGAAAAATATAATTTTCAAAAAATATTATGTGATGAGTTTGATGTTGATGATTTAAATTTACTTCATAATAATCTTAATTCTGACTATATACCAAAAGATGGAATAGGTGGACTTAGCAATGACACTCACAGTAAGTTTCATAATTCTTTTTATAAAAAATTAAACTCTGGGTGGAAAGAGTTTGATAATACTTGGAGCTTGTTTCTCATTGATATTATAAAACCGTTTTTTAAAAATGAGTCTGAAATTATATATCAATCATATCCATCATTTAGAATTCAATATCCAAAGTCAAAGGCCGTTACGACATGGCATTGTGATAATGACAAGAATCATCAGCATCCAATTGATGAAATAAATATAATGGTTCCTGTTACAAAAATGTTTTCTACAAATGCGGTATGGAGAGAATCTCTTCCTGGCCTTGGGGACTTTAGCCCAATGGAGCTTGACATAGGAGATGTTGCAATATGGAACGGAAATAGGTGTAGACATGGCAACAAACCTAATGATACAGGGCTTACTAGAATCAGTTTTGATTTTAGAGTTTTGCCTGCAGTAAGTTATGATGAAAATTATAGCGCAGGAAGCGCAACAACTGGCAAGAAATTTATTGTTGGCGAGTATTATTCAAAAATATAAAGGAGTTTTACATGTATGATGACTTAGAAAGGGCAAATCAAATTTTAAAAGATCGTGGCTATACTGTGAGTGATCCATGGGATATTGTAGAGTGCTTTGAAGATATGGTTGCAAAATATGCAGGCAGCAAGTATGCTGTTGCAGTAGATTCCTGTACAAATGCAATGTTTTTATGTCTAAAATACTTAGATGCCAGTGGAAAAATAAAGGTTCCTAAGAAAACATACCTATCTGTACCTCAGCTTGTTATGCATGCGGGATGCGAAGTAGAGTTTGTAGACTTAGAGTGGAAGGGCGTTTATAGGCTGGAGCCATATCCAGTTGTAGACTCTGCTACAAGATTCACAAAAGATATGTATATCCAAGATACATATCAGTGCTTATCTTTTCATATTAGAAAAAACCTTCCAATTGCAAAGGGTGGGATGATTTTAACAAATGACTTAGATTCAGTTAAATGGTTTAAAGAAGCAGAGTATGAAGGAAGGAATCGCAGAGTTCCTCATGATGAAATGCCGGAGCCAACAATTTGTGGATGGAATATGTATATGCCGCCAGAGCAAGCTGCGAGAGGCATCATACTGTTCAATTCACTGCCTGAAAGCATAGAAGACTGTGGCGGATCATATAAGTATAAAGATATATCCGAATGGGGTATTTTTAAAAAATGAAGGTAAAGCTAAATAATAAGCTGGTTTCAAAAAGATACAGTCTTCAAGAGGCTGCTATGAAAGGGGTCGGCGCTCACAAATACATGCAAAATGTAGACATAATAATATCTACAAAAGATACTGGCATAGCAAACCGCATGAAGTCTTTGGCCTCAGCAATAAGGCTATCTATGGCCTATGGAAAAAGATTTGGAGTAATTTGGGACACTATAATAAATATAAAAAATCAAGATGGGTCTCCACATAGACCGCAGTCTAAGTTTTCTGATATATTTATTAATGACTTTGAAGTGCACAACCTATTAGAATATCCTGTTGAAAAAAGCCTTCTGTATCATACCTGGAGGCTTCAATTGTTTGAACAGGACAAGATCCCACCCGGATTCTGCCCGCACATAGATAAGTTTGCTCCAAATGGAGTAGCTATAGATTTTGCATATGACAAAATTCCAGATCGCTTAAAGCGTGAGTATTCAAATATATTTAAAATTTTTGAACTTAAAAAAAACATATCTAAAAAGATAAATGGGTTTTCAAAAAGACATTTTAATGAAAAAACAATATCTGTTCATATGAGAACGTATAATGACAAGGCAGGAACAAGGGGCAAAAAAAAAGGTATTTATAGTTTTGAGCTGGATAAATTTATACAAAAGATGAAAGAACAGGATGATAGTTGTAATTTTTTTGTATGTTCAGATTGCGATGAAACAATTAACAAGGTAATAGATGTTTTTGGAGATAGAGTTATTACTTTCAAATCAGAAGATAGAACAACCGAAGAGGATGTTATAGAATTATATTTATTATCTAAAATTAATTTAATTATAGGGACAAAAAGTAGCACGTTTACAGAAGTTGCATGGTGGTTATCAGATTGCAAAATGAACGTTGTAATAGTTTAAAAAAAGGAATTTATTATGAAAAAAAGAGCTTTAATAACTGGAATTAGCGGCCAAGATGGCAGTTATCTGGCAGAATTTTTACTTGAAAAAGGATATGAGGTTTGGGGCACGTTAAAGCGAAATTCTGTTTCTGAAAATCAAACATATAGGATTTCAGAAGACATATTTCCGCAATTAAATCTAGAATATGCAGATATGCTCGATATGTCCTCTTTAATTAGAGTTTTAAACCTATCTAGACCAGATGAAATTTACAACTTAGCAGCACAGTCACACGTTAGAATTAGCTTTGACCAGCCAATTTATACAACAGAGACCATTGCAATGGGGACTTTAAAACTACTAGAGGCAATGAGAGTTTGTTGCCCAGATGCAAAATTTTATCAAGCTAGTAGTTCCGAAATGTTTGGTAACAATATAGATGAAGATGGGTTTCAAAGAGAGTCAACGCCAATGAGCCCAGTGAGTCCATATGGCTGCGCAAAGGTTTATGGGTATAATTTAGTTAGGAATTATAGAAACGCCTATGGCATGTTTTTGAGCAACGGAATATTGTTTAATCACGAGTCTCCAAGACGTGGGACCAACTTTGTAACAAACAAGGTTGTCAAGGAGGCTGTTAAAATAAAGCTAGGTCTATCAGATAAGCTTGTTCTTGGAAATATGGATGCAAGTAGGGATTGGGGACACTCAAAGGACTATGTTGAGGCTATGTGGCTCATACTTCAGCATGATCAGCCAGATGATTTTGTGTGCTCAACTGGAATATCACACACTGTAAAAGACCTAGTTGAGTATGTATTTGAAAGACTTGATCTAAAATGGCAAGATCACGTTGAAACAAATCAAAAGTATTATAGGCCAGAAGAATTAAAGAACTTAAAAGGTGATTGCAGCAAGGCAAAAGATGTTTTGGGATGGAAGCATAAATATACCTTTGAAACCATGCTGGATGAGATGATAGATCATTGCATGGAAGATTTGAAATGAAATACGATGTCCATAATATAGTAAAAAAAAATATGGATAAGGACAGAATCCGACTATTTAACAGTGTAGTTGGAAAAAGATCTTTTAAAAAATTAGTTGAGCTTCTTAGTGGTCTAGATGATGAAAGATTAGGCTCCATATTTAGCTCTGATAAAAGATTTGATAGAACTAAAATATTAAGAAATAAAGAGTTAAACCAGCATGGTCTTCATATATTCAGAATATTGCTAGCAGAGGCCTGCACGCATGAAAGAAGACGTTTGTCTGGCTTTGGCGAGGACAGACTCACAACCATTATGGACACTCATGGCTGTATGGTTATAGAAAATTTTTTAGATGAAGAAATTTTCTCTAAAATTGAAAATATTGTGATGAATCAAAAAACTCTTGATGATCTTCCTGGTCATTACAACAGAAGGACTGGGTGGAACTCTCATTATAAAATACATAAAAAAAATACAAATGGCCCAATAGATGTTGATGATTTAATGTTTATATTTGACAATTTTTATTCAAATAAAAACTTATTACACATAGTAGGTGGATTTTGTGGAATGACAGAGTTTGGATACAATCATATGCACATAGAAAAAATGCAATTTGCACCAAACGATCCTCAGTCAGAAGCGCACGTCGACACATTTTTTAGTGCTATAAAGTTTTGGCTATTTTTAAATGATGTTCCTGAGGAAAATGGTCCATTTTGCTATTCTGTTGGATCTTGTCAAAACACAAAGGAAAAGTTACTATGGGAATATAAGCAAAGTATTGATGCCCATAGATCAAACAATACAGGTCATAGAGAGGGGTCATTTAGAATTGATAATAATTCTTTAGTTAATGAATTGGGGTTTCCAGAGCCAAAAAAGCTTGAAGTCAAAAAGAACAGTTTGGTTTTGCAAAACAATAGAGGTTTTCACAAAAGGCACAATGCACAGCCAGGAAAAATAAGGGTCGGTCTTTATGGAAACCTTAGAGCTTCACCTTTTTTATTGTAATGTAGGGCTAAAAAATGAGCCAATATTACAAACATTATAAAAGATTATATAAAAAATATTCTAGAATTATAAATCAAAATTCTAAATTTATAATTAATTGGAATGCTATAATTCACAAAAAGAAAAGCCTAATTGAATCAGAAGGAAGGTGCGGTGGTGGAGAGACAAGATCTCCAATGTTCGTTAGATATAAGTCATTTGAAAAAAATTGGGATGCAATAAGCTTCTATATAGATAAATATATAACTGAAGAAAATTTAAATCATTGTAATTCTCCAATAAATGTTGCAATACTAATGGAGCCTGTCCATCATAATAATTTTAATTTTTCTGAAAATCTAAATGGAATATCAGATAGGTTTGACTTAATATTAACACATAATTATGATATTTTAAAAAAATATCCAAGAAAGTCTATTTACTGTATAGCTGGGGCTCCGGTCATTGAAAGTTCCAGTATTGGTTTAAATTTAAAAAATAAAAAAAATTTAATATCAACTTGTTATTCAAATAAAAAAGATATGGAGGGTCATATATTTAGACACAAAGTTGTAGATTTTTTAAAAAATATAGATGACATTCCAAAAATAGATCTATATGGCTCCGGCTCCCCCAATGGCGCAATAAAATTAAAGTCGGATAGTCTAATAAATCATATGTTTTCAATAGTTGTAGAAAATGGTGTATGTGATGCATATTTTACAGAAAAAATAATGGACTGCTTTTTAACTGGCAATATACCTATATATAGAGGTACATCTGAAATAGGCGATTTTTTTGATAAAAGAGGTATTCTTGAGTTTAATACTCTTGAGGAACTGGAGTTTATATTAAAAAACAAAGTTAATTATGATATGTATAAGGAAATGTTACCATATGCAAAAAGAAATTTAGAAATAACAAAGCAATATATGTATATTGATGATATTATGTTATTTTTAACATTAGACTTTTTAGAAAAAAGAGAAGGTTCTCTGGATAGGTGGATAAAGTGAAGGTTTTTTTAAAAAATAAAAATAAAATATACCTGGGGGTGTTTGGGCTTCCAAATTCTGGAACAACGTTGCTAAGTTCTTCGTTTCATTGTGCAGAAAATGGATTTTGCCTGTGCGAGCCACACCTAGGTTTTTTATCTGGTGTTGGCCAAAGAGTTAGAATGTTAGATAAAATAGGCTTTAGTTTTAAAAAAATGGCAATATTTTCAAAATTTCCAAGGCTTAAAAATGGAGATTTTATCACAAATTATAAATCAATAAATAAAAAACTTTTTAATTATTTAAAGTTTAACAATAATTATAGCATAGGTGGAATAAAAGAATGTTATTGGACAGATAAAATAAATCCAAATCAAAAATCTGTTTTTGATGATGTATTTCCATCTGATTATTATGATATTGTGTTATTTATATTTAGAGAGCCAAAAGTAATGTACTTAAGCCAAATTGCCAAAGGGGATGTGTCTGTATCTGGGTTTATAAGTGATTACAAATCTTTTTATAAAAAATATAAAAACTTTGCCTTTGATAATAAGTTTTTAATTAATTATGAAAAGCTATGTTTTTACGGCTCGAACTATCTTAATCAGGTTTTGAGCGAACATATGTTTTTAGATGGAGAAATAAGTCTTCATCCCACTTCGTTTGCTACTGGAAGCTGGAGTTTGAAAAATTTAGAAAAAAATAAAATGCTAAACCAGTCAGTTAACAAGCCAAAGACTATTGATGATTTTGACATTAAAGTTTTAGAAGAACAGAAAGATGCTTTAGAGCAAATTGACAAAGATTTGGGGGGGTATAATTTTTTATGGAAATGAATGAAAAATATATAAGCAAATATGAATCACTATACATAGAACTAGAAAAAAAATACTCTAAGATAATTAAAAAGCTTGATTCGAACAACTCGGAAGATTCAAGATTTGTGTTAAATTGGCTTGCAAAAATTGTTCCGAAGAATAGCTTAATTGAATCAGAAGGAATATGCGGTGGAGGTCCAACAAGATCTCCTAGGTATGTAAGTTTGAAGGGCTTTAAGAAGAATTGGCAAGGCATATCATTATATTATGATAGACATATAACTCCAAAAGATCTAAGACATGCAAATTCTCCAATAAATGTGGCAGTGCTTATGGAGCCTAGACACTTTAGACCGCATTTTTATAATAATTTAATTTTGCATAATAATGAATATGATATAATACTGACTCATAATTCTGATATTTTGGATAGATATCCAGATAGGGCTGTTTATTGTATAGCTGGTGCACCAGTAATAGAAGATAGCGCAATTGGAATGAATTTAGATAACAAAAAAAGATTGATATCAACATGTTATTCGCATAAAGGAACAAAATCATTTATTGGCGGAACAAGCAATGTGCCATCTACAGAGGGACACATATTTAGGCATAAGGTTGTGAAGCATATAGATAATCTAGATGGAATTCCAGATGTAGACCTTTATGGCTCTGGATCGCCCAGCGGTCCTGTTAAATTAAAATCAGATACTTTGATAAATCACATGTTTTCCATAGCTATAGAAAATGGAACTACAGAGGGGTACTTTACAGAAAAAATAATGGACTGTTTTTTAACAGGAAACATACCTATATATAGGGGTGCTTCTAAAATAGGCGATTTTTTTGATAAAAGAGGTATTCTTGAGTTTAACACTCTTGAAGAGCTAGAGTTTATATTAAAAAACAAAGTTAATATAGAAACCTATGAAAAAATGTTGCCGTATGCAAAAAGAAATTTAGAAATAACAAAACAATATATGTATATTGATGATATTATGTTATTTTTAATATTAGACTTTTTAGAAAAGAAAGGTATGATTAAATTTTATCAATAAAACAATATATAAGGGTATTTTAAATGAAAAAAGATAAAAAATATTATGAAAGTTTTGAGTATTGGTTTGACTCTCCAAAATTACATGAAGATGTAAGTAATTATAATAAAGATTATTACGCATATAAAATATATGATAATATAATTTCAAAAATGGATATACCAAGTGATGGACATATAGTTGTTTTGGGAACACATAACTGTACATCTTTTAATCTTTTATGCAATACATACGGAGAAGAAAGATGCGTTGGATATGATCTTCATAATCCTAGCAATCATAAAAAGGTGATAATAAAAGACTGTATGTTGCTATCTGATGATGATAATATTCCTATGGCTTTTTGCCACAATGATGTAGGTAGCTACCCCACAACTCCTGAGCTAAAAATACATGCGCAAAAGTGGGCCTCTAAAAATATAATAAAAGGGGGAGTTTTTCTTGGAAGAAATAACTTAAATAGGGCTAAGTTTGATAACGAAGGACTAATGATAAGTCTTGGGTTTAAAAATATTTATTTTTCTGAACTGTGTAAAGACTTTCCAGAAATTAGTAATATATTAAGTGATGGCGATATAGAGGGCCATATGTTATCAATAAAATTATAATTAAAAACTAGTGGAGCTGACTAATGAGTAGGATTGTTGCAAATTCTTATGGAAAAAATATAAAAAGAATGGACACTATATACATAGGGTACGATCCAAGAGAGCATGTAGCAGCAGAGGCGTTAATTCTGTCAATAGAAAAGAATGCTTCCAGGCCGATAAACATTGTTACGCTAAATTCTGATTCCCTAAGAAGGATTGGCCTATACAGAAGGGCTCCTCATAAAAACTCTACTGTGTGGGGCGACAATCCTGTTGATCACATGGTTGACTCGTTTGACAATAAGCCCTTTTCTACAGATTTTAGTTTTTCTAGATTTTTAATTCCGTTTTTAAATCAATTTGAAGGTCGCGCATTATACATGGATTGTGATATGTTTTTTAGGCGAGATCCATGCGAATTATTTGATATGCTTTCAAATGATGATAACTTTGCAATACAGTGTGTTAAGCATGATTATGGTCATGGTGGAGTAACAGTATCTAATGATAGCTTTGGATATGGACATGGCCAAAAAATGTATGGATGCCCACAAACAAAGTACTCTAGGAAAAACTGGTCGAGTCTTGTCTTGTGGGATTGTGGACATGAGGCAAACAAAAGGCTTACTGTAGATGACATAAGTACAAAGTCAGGTTCTTGGCTACATAATTTTTCTTGGCTATCAGATGATGAAATTGGAGGACTTCCGGAGGAATGGAACTGGCTAGATGGACACTCCAGTGAGGATATAGAGCCATATAATGTACATTTCACAACTGGCGGCCCATGGTTTGATAAATGGAAGCCTTTAAATAGTTCTAGCTCAAAGTATGCAAAAGAGTGGGTTGAGCTATCTAAACATCTTTAGTTTTTTCTATTGCCATAAAAAAAGAATTACAGTTTACAGATTTGTCATCAATATATAAGTCATAGTCTGGTTTTTCTGCAACAGATAGTGAGTGATACTTTGCACCCCATGCCTCTAGGTGTATCTCAGTCAGCTTTGTAAGCCACTCTATTCTTTCTTTGTCATCCGGAGTAGAAGAACCTCTTGCAGTCCAGTATACTATTGTATGCCCTTGATCATATAGGTTGTTAATATACTCTATTCTTTCTGGCATTGGAGTGCAGCTCTTATAGTCCCAAACACCTTTACTATGCGTTGTTTTGCATATTGTTCCATCTATATCTACATATATCTTCATTATGTCATCCTATTGTTTACAAATACAGAACCGTTTATCTGTATCCAGTTTTTTACTTCTTTCTCGCCAGTATATCTATTGGTTCTCTCTTTTTTATTCATTGTAGATACAGACTTTAATTTATTTGTAAGTGAAAAATCATATCTAAAGTTATTTTTATTAAATATATCTATCCAATATTCTTTTTCTTGCTCATTAACATGGTGATGCCCACCCTGCCCTGGATATGCATGTGTCACAACCATAAATTTGCATAGTTTGAACGTCTCCATAAAATTTGGAATATGCTTCTCATCAACATGTTCTAAAAACTCGATACTCCATCCTAGATCGAAAAATCCGCACTCTGGTACATGCTTCATATAGGCACCACCCAGTGAGGCCTTTGAGTAGTCGTGATTTATAAATACAGGCTCTTTTGGCCGCTTTATTGTATAGTCTCCATCCACTCCAACTGCATAAAGTCCCATAGTGTGTGCAAGAATTGTTTGCTCTCCAATTCCACAGCCAATATCGATCATGCTTTTTATATCAAGATCGTTTATAAAGTATTTTAAAGAACCCTTGTCTGTCCAGTTCCTATTCATATGTCCACCAAGGTGCTCGGGAAGTTCCTCTGGGATCTCTATATTGGCTGATTCTGGTAAAATTTTCATTTTTATTTTCCTTATAGTTTTATTTTGAAATTTTTGGCCCAAACTTTAAAGTTCATAACCTTTATATTGTACGAACTAACTTTTTTTCCAATTGTAAAATCTTGACCCTCAAATAGCGGATTTATTTCAGGGTAATATTCATCACTAAGCGTTGGCCTAACGTATTCGTTTTTTACTTTTTGGCTAACCAAAAAGTCTTTAGAAACAGACCATCCTGATTTATTTTTATTAATAACAGAATCAGGCAATAGCCCCCTATAGGCGCCTCTTGGTATTAGCTTCATGTTTGTGGCGTTTCTCATTTCACTTTTAGTTGCATTATACTTATACTTTAGCCTAGATGGTATGCTCAGTGCATACTGTTTAAACGCCTTAGTTGTAAATGGAAATCTTGCCTCCATTGAAAAATTCATGCCAAGTTTATCGTTTCTTATTAAAAAATCTTCAGCTAAAAATAACATTGTTTCAAAATATAGCTGATTATTAACTCTATCGTCTTTAAAGTTATATGATGGAAACCACTCTTGTATATATTGCTCAAAGTATTTGCTTTTAGTTACAGTTTCTATATCACGATATCCGCATATGCACTTGCCACTAGCTCGTTCTCGCGGTTTGCAGTCACATAATGGCCAATAGCTTCCGATACCTTCGATTTGACCTATTCTTGATATGTTATTATGTCTTCTGTACCCAGTAAGTACCTCGTCTCCTCCGTCACCAGATAGCGTCACGGTAATACCCTGCCTAGACAGCTCTTTATTAAGCAGGTAGTATGCTGTAACGTTCTTGCTAGCTCTAGGCTCTTCTAGGGCGATTGAGCAATCGTCTATTGCATCTAAAAAGTCATCAACCGTAATGAGAAGCTCTGTATGCTCTGTATTGTACTTTTTGCTAGATTCGAGTGCAACATCTGCGTCACTGTTTGCTCCATTCCAACTCTCACTTGATGTTTGAAACCTGGTTGTAAACGTTCTTGGCTTTTCAATAATTTTAGACATTTCGTGTAATATCATATTTGAATCAAGGCCTCCGCTCAAATATAGGCCGATTTCTCTATTACCCATCAGACATTTTTCTACTGAGTTATAAACTTGCTGTCTAAATTCTTTGTGCGATACCTCCTCAATATCGAAATTTTCATATTTAAACTCTATGCATTTATTGTATATTTCTTTACAGCTTTCTAGGTCAAATTTAATTATTTGACCAGGGTATAGCTTATATACATTTTTTATTAGAGTTTTTGTTCCTGGAATATATCCAAATTTTTCATATATGCTATATCCATGCATATCTAGCCTTCTATCTATGCCCGCAGAAAAAAGAGATTTTATACTAGATGAAAATATTACTCCATTTTCATTTTTGGACCAGTATAGAGGCTTGGCTCCTGATGAGTCTCTGGCTAGCAGCAGTGTATTTTCTGCTTTATTATAATGTGCAATTGCAAACATTCCGTCTAGCATGTCTATACAGCTATCGCCCCATTCTGTAATTGCCTTAAGCAATACTTCCGTATCTGAATCTGTTTCGAAAGAATGCCCGCAACTCTTCAAGTCATCTCTTAGCTCTTTATAATTATATATTTCTCCATTAAAACATAGGACGTGACATCCGCTTTGTATTGGCTGTGCTGAAAGATTTGGGGACTCAGTTATAGCAAGTAGGTTATGACCCATTGTTATATTTCGGTCTACATAAATTCCGCTGCCATCTGGACCTCTCGATTCTGCGGCAGAGATCATCCTTCTTATGTTTTTTTTACTTTTCCAGGAAAATCCATGTATACCACACATTATAAAGTCATCCGCTCTATATACTTCTATTTATAAAAACAGAGCCATTAATATCTAGCCAATTTACCTTTTTCTTTTCTCGCGTAAATCTGTCTTTTCTATTTCTCTTTAGCATTGTTGAGCTCTGCAAGACGCTATTGAGTATCTTTTGACTGTGCTTGAATCCATGTTCTTTAAATAACTTTACCCAATATTCTTTTTCTTGTTCATTAACATGGTGATGACCACCCTGCCCTGGATATGCATGTGTTACAACGACAAATTTGCACAGTTTAAATGTCTCCATAAAGTTTGGAATATATTTTGCATCAACATGTTCTAAAAATTCAACACTCCATCCTAGATCGAAAAGCCCTGATGCTGGAACATGTTCTATATTTTCTAACCCAAGCGGTCCTTTGGAATAATCATGTATTTGAAAATTACAATTATTATTTCTATTTATCGTGTAATCTCCATCTATACCAACCGCATAAAGGCCCTTCATGTGTGCTATTTCTGTTTGCATTCCAGGACCACATCCAATGTCTATCATTGATTTTATATTAAATTTATTTATAAAAAAGTCAATAGAGCCTTCGTCGTGCCATGTTGTATTTGCATGACCACCAAGATGCTCGGGTAAGGTGTTTTTTTCAGACAATTTATCTTCCTCCATTGAGATGAACCCATGGAAGACCCTCTGAAATTTCTTTTAAATTCCATTGTGCATATGCTATGTCTTGCAGCCATTGATTGCGAGATATTGTCTGTGGGTCCTCTATTCTCTTTATTCGTTTGTTTGATATTTTCCACGCTATAGCACTTGGATCAGATGTGAATATTGGAATTCCCATTATTGCGGCATCAACGGCACAGTTTGAGTTATAGCACACTACTGCATGACAGTTTTTAAAGTCTTCGATTATATTTTTATTTTTTGATATTGATATATTTTTAAAATCTTTAACAAATGAAAACATTTCCAAGTGTGTTTCTGATATGTCTGGATGAATCCGAAACACAATTTTTCTATCTGTATAGCTTCGTATTGATTTTATTATAGACACACACCATTCTATATATCCACGCCCTTTTTTTCTATCGCCATTTAGATGTTGCAACTGAGAGTCCCATGGGACCTGGCCACACAATAAAATGTGCTCTCCTGATGTTCTCCATGGTTTTAAATCTATATTGAGCATCTTTAGCCTATCATCTGGCATGTAATTATTACAAAAGTCTGCATTCCCATTTAGACCGTTCCAGCCTATAGAGTGATAGCTTTCTCTATTTATATATCCACGTTCCATTATCATTATTTTTTTTCCAATAGATCGTTGTGTTTCAATTATAACCTTTCTATCTTGGTGTGTTTTGCCTTTTTTTTTGTATATTCCAAAAATTATAGCTATATCAGATGGCTTATATTCGGATTCATTTAAAACTGTATGTTCAATTCCAATTTTTTCTAAACCATTCTTCATTTCATTAAGACATGATTGAATTATTGGGCCACCGCCTCTATTGTATAATATTATAGACAAAACTTACTTACCTTTCTTTTATTTTACTACTATATTAAAATAAAAATAATAAGTATAAATATCTTTATGGCTGATGAACAAAAAATAAATATTGTAGTTGTATCTAATGAGAAATATTTAAAATATGCAGTTCCCCTAGTAAGGTCTATAAGTAAAAATTGCACTAATTTTAACATACACCTCTTTTTAATAAACTCACACTCTAAAAAATTAGATAAAAAGCTTTTAAAGAGAGTGGATGGTATAAAATTATATAAGATATTTAAAAATTTTAATTCAGAATCTGATGAGGCTGGGTTTTCTGCAAATTATAGGTTTTCTGTAATTCCAGAACTGTTAAGAAGCAATCCCGGTAATTTAATCTATTTAGATGCAGATTCGATAGTTAGATGTAACTTATCAGAAGATGACATTATCAAGCAATACTTTAATAAATGTGATATTGCATTGATGACATCAAAAAGAATTCCTTCTTCTGTAATTATTGACACAAACAGTGAAGAGTTTAAAAGGCAAAAAAGATCTGTTGCTTTCAAAACCGGAGTTCTTGTAGTTTCAAACAATGATAGAACTAAATTATTTTTTGATGATGTAAAGAAAAATATCTTTATACATGGAGAAAACAAATGGTTTTCAGACCAGTTAAGTTTTTTTGATAGTGTGGAAAATTTTAACGAATCTATTACATTAATGCAGATTCAAAGTTGTTTTTTTGGATTAAAACTTAGAGATTCAGATAAAATATGGGTAATAAAGGGTGACAAGTATAGAAATCATCCAAATTATGTTAGTGCAATTGAAAGTTTAACTATTTAATACTCTTTTAATATTTCTTTTGTATGTTGGCCAAAATAAGCCTTCGCTCATTTCTTTTTTATTCCACATGCAGTATGCAAGATCATAAAACCATTGCGTTCTATTTATTAACATTGGATCTTCTATATTTGATACTGAATGGTTTGCTATTGGACTAGCAATGCAGTCTTTTCTATCTGTAAAGATAGGAATTCCTTTTACTATTGGAATCACGCAAGCTGAAGTGTTGTAAACCACGGCAGCCCAAGCGTTTTCACAATCATCCACTATATCTTCATTGTTTAGCCCAGATACCTCTATGTTGCTAGAAAGACTCTTTACCCATAAATTTCTTCTTTCATTTTTTATATACTCTCTTCCCATTGGATGAAACCTTACTCTTATTGGTCTTTGCGTATATTTCCTTATTTCATAAATTTTTTTCTCTATCCACTTCCAAGTATCAACGCCCTTAGTTGACCAACCTCTTCCATCTATACCTCTATTCATACATATCAATATATGATTTCCGTTATCCCTATAAGGTAGAACATCTATTTTCTTTCTTTCGCACAATAGGTTCCATCTATCTGGTGGTGAGTTTTTATTGAAGTATTCTGAATCTCCAAAGTATACAGAACCAAACGGAACTCTGTAGTGCATAGAGTTACACGTATCATCATAAGCCTTTACCTCGCCAGCCATTTTTAACAGGTCTGATTCGATAAACATGCATGGCTTACCCCTTCTTGTATGTTTTTGATATACTTTTCTTCTAAAATCTTGCATAACGCCCCGATTTTGTCCAAAAAATCCAAATATTACTGCTATATCGCAATCTTCATATTTTTTCTGATTATAAACAGCTACCTTATCACCATGCTTTTTGATGCCTTTAGCGAGGTGTTTTAGTACAGCTTCTTTATCAGAGCCAGAGGTTGTTTTTAAAAAAATTCCGATTTTCATTACATTAAATTTTATTATTTTTTAAATAGTTTAATCAGTATAATTATACTAGTTTTATAAAAGTATTAATGGAGAATAATAGATGAATGTCCTATACGTAACAACCTTTACTTATGAAATGTTTAAAGCATCTGGTAAGTTAATGCTTGAATCTTTCATGAAAGAAAAGATAGAGGGGAAGGTTTTAGTTTGTTCTGAGTATTTTGATTACAATCATCAAGACCCTGAACATCTGGAGTCTAGAAAGTCCAGAAGAGTGGCCCAAAAACATAATAAAATTATGTCTTATAATATGACAAATGATAATTTTTTAAATGGATGGCTCAAAAAGCATAAGGCTATAATTCCAGTGCATATGGGGGGTACTGCAACACCTGAGAACTGCCCAAAGGCATTTGGGCCTGGCAACATAAGAGCTGCAGGCTGGTTTAGAAAGATTGTTGCGCTGAATCACGCACTACAGTATTATGGAGAGCAATTTGATTGTATAGTGTTTGTTGATTCTGACTGCATATTTAAAAAAAATATAAGTTCAAGCATGATAAAGAAGGCCCTAGTCGGAAGCTCATGCTTTTATCATCTTGGTAAGGTTAGGCAGAAAAAGGGGATGGGGGTTGAGTCCGGCTTTGTAGGGTTTAAAAACGATTCAGATGGCTATAGGCTTTTAGACACTTGGATATCTAAGTATCGTGATGGCTCATTTCAAAAGTATGACAGATGGGATGACGGCGGCATGCTAAGATATGTTATAGAAGAAAATTCAAATATAAGATCAAAAGATTTGGTCAAAAACTATAAAGATCTTTCAGATGGAAAGGGTCAGTCTCACGTTGTAGACAGGGGCATGTTTTCTGGCTACATACAGCATTACAAAGGTCTTCATAAAAATCTTGGAATAGGAAAAGAGAATAAATTTAAAAAACAAACGATGAAGAGTAAAAAGGGTTAATTATTTTGGCAAAAAGTAAAAATAAAAAAAGATATAGGCCAGTATGCATTGAAGACAGAATAACAACACCGTTCTCAAAAGGTTGCAATGGAGTGCTTATTGGTGCTAGAGATTTAAACCCAAAAAAACATCTTGGTCCAATCATCATAAGAGGTCTTGCAAAGCGAAAGCTTATGAGATTTGCAAGAGAAAATGACAGAGATTTTTACTATATAGATACTGGTTATTTTGGTAACAAGAAGAGAAAGATATGGCATAGGGTAGTTAAAAATGACGTACAGCACTCCGAAGTGGTAAAAAGAGACTCCGATAGACTTGATAGGCTTGATGTTGAATTAAAAAGATGGAAAAAGACAGGCTCTAAGATACTGTTGTGCCCACCATCTGAAAAGTCAATGATTTTTTATGGAGAAGACTTAAATTCTTGGATGAAAAAAACTATAAAAAATATAAAAAAAAACACAGACCGAGAAATAGAGATAAGATATAAGCCAAAGATAAGGCACGAAAGGGTGTACGATAATAAAATAGAGAATGCACTGATGGACGATGTGTTCTGTCTAGTAACTTACAACAGTATAGTAGCAACTGAAGCTATATTAAACGGAATACCTGCATTTACACTTGCTCCAAATGCAGCAAGCCCGATGTGTCTGCAAGATCTGTCTAGAATAGAAAAGCCCATATATCCAGATAGGCATGAGTGGGCATGTCATCTTGCATACGGTCAGTTTAATTGTGATGAGATGATTGACGGCACAGCTTGGCGAATTTTAAATGAAGACGGATAGACAGTATGAGCATATCTGTTTTAAGAAAATTTTCACCAAAGCATTTTTACAAAGAGCCATTTCCTCATATATTTATTGAAAATTGTATTGAAGAAAATATATATAGAGAGCTAGAAGACTCTTTGGATGTAGACAAAATAAAAAAATTAGGCATGAGGAGTGATGTCGACCCAGAGCATAGATATAAGTTAAGTAAATTTAGAAATAATAACTATGCACTAAACTACCTGTGGAGAGAGTTTTTGGAATACCACTCTTCTGATGATTTTGTCAAGGAGGTTATCAGCATATTTGATACATATGTTGATAATATTAGTCTCTCACAATACACCCAGGAAAGTGTGTATTTGAGATCGCACATTCCAGACTCTGTTTCGCGCAAAGAACTAAGAAGAACTGTGGTTTCAGATTGCCAAATAGTCATACACGACCCCCTTGATGAAGCTAAAACTACTCGGACAGTTCATATAGACTCTCCAAAGGAAATATATGCCGGGCTTTTATATATGAAGCAAAGTAATGACACTTCTGGCGGTGGAAATTTGGAGTTTTATTCAAACAAAGGTAGTGACACAAGTTATATAGAAAATTCCCTCAGAGAGGTTTGCCCATCTTCTATAATTAAGCGTAAAATTATTGATTATAAAGAAAACAGCTTTGTTATGTTTCTAAATTCAGCAGACGCTGTTCACGGCGTATCTCCAAGGATTGGTGCAAAAACAGAAAGGGTTTCTGTAAATATGATTGCAGAAAGAGCAAAGAGTAAGTTTTTTATACCATGAGATACAACAAGAGAATAGTTTGCATAGATGATCCAATATCTAACAACCTTGCCATGGGTGTTGGTGCACAAATCCTTAAAAAACAAAATATAGATTTAAAAAGTTTAAAAAAACAAATAATATTTAGAGGAGTAATGAGCTGTAAGTTTTTAAAAAATATGGTTTCTTTAAATAAAAATTTTTATTACATAGATACTGGTTATTTGGGCAATTATAAGAAAAAAGTTTGGCATAGAATAATAAAAAACGGCTTTCACATGAATCAGATTTTAGAAAAGCCGCGTGGCAGACTCGATGCGCTAAACCTAGAGAGAATTTCATGGAAAAAAGATGGAAGAAGTATTTTAATATGCCCAATTTCTAAAAAATCAAGTATATATTATGATGTAGATCCAGATAAATGGCTTAAGGATACGATAAGTATTATACGGTTACACTCAGATAGACCAATAGTGATTAGGGAGAAGTCTCCGATAAGAAGAAATAGGATTAGAGAAAGCTCGCTATTTAGAGCTCTGGATAATGATATTTTTTGTTTAGTCACATACAATAGCATAGCTGCAGTAGAATCTATATATTATGGAATTCCTGCATTTACTTTAGGCGAAAATGCAGCATGTGCTGTGTCTAGCAGCGATTTATCAAAAATAGAGTATCCGGTTTACCCAGATAGAGAAATGTGGCTCAGAAACATTGCATATTCGCAGTTTACATGCGAAGAAATGAGAAATGGTACTGCGATAAATATTTTAAAAAATACACCATGGGGAGACCATGAAGTTTGAAAAGCTGGTAAAAAATGGATATTGCATAGTCGGAAACTCACCATGTGAAATTGGCAGACTTAATGGTCCAAAAATAGACTCTAGTAATGCAATTATACGGTTTAATGATTTTTCCGTTGATAGGGAGTTTCAATTAGATTATGGAAAAAATACAAACATATGGATTAGAGGGACTAATGATAAAATCGTATATACTATGGAGAAGAAGAAGGAGATTTTAAAATCTCTTGATCTTATTATAATTAGAGCAGATAGAGAAAGAAATGATAAATTTAAAAGGTATTTAAAAAAAAGAAATATATATTTTGAATTTTTTCCAAGCGGTTTAGAGTCCGATCTTCAAGACAAGTTGGGGCACTGTCCAAGCACTGGTCTTTTAACATTATATTGGATATATAAAATATTTGGAAAAATAGACAGAGATAGGGTATTTGGATTTTCGTTTTGCTCAGAAAACAGAAGCAAAAACCCAAGCGGCGGGCAGATTCATTATTATAATAATAACGATCTTGTGAACCCATACACTAATAAGACTGAAAGAATAAAGGAAACTTTTTTAAACTCAAAGCATAACTGGAAAAAAGAAGAGTTGGTGTTTGATATGATTGTTAATAATACTTTTTAGATTAGGGCATAAAATGAAGGCAGTAAATTTTGATAAGCAGTATACAGATGGGATTGAGTCGATATTTTCATCTATCATTAGAAAAAAAAGGGTTATACTGGTTGGTCCAGCAAGAACGCTGGTTGGAACAAAAATGGGTAGCGAAATAGATGGCTACGACATAGTGGTTAGAACTAATAATTTTTTTGGAGTTTCTGAAGAGATGCATCCTGATTATGGAAAAAGGTGTGATGTTTTATACCTAAATCCAAAAACAACCAGGATGTACGGTCTTGGAAAAAACGGTAAGGCTATTGAAGAAATAGAAAAAAGACGTGGAACCTTATATTCTCCAGTGCCGCTATCTGAATGGGGCGAAAAAGGACTTAGCGCAATGGTTAAGTTTGAAAATGATGGAATATACATAAGAAACAACTCTAGTGTCGCCTTAAAAAAAATACCGCTTTCAATAACCACCATAAGCAGATATAATCAGCTGGGCTTTAAGGTTCGCCCCCTTCTAGGTATTGCAGCTACAGCAGATCTCTTGAGATATAGACCGGCCTCTCTGCATATAACAGGATTTGATTTTTACACAAATGGAAGAACCTGGATTGATGGATACCCAACAGTACAGGTTGATGGCTCTCACAATTATAGAGAAAATGCCAGATACCTAAAGAGCCTTTTGGATGAAAATATTATAACTGTTGATGATAATTTGCGTTTAATTATAGAGCGCTTGGCAGTACCAAGAAAGAAGAAGAGCAGGGGTGTTTCGTGGCGTTAAAAATAACAGTTTTTGTAAATAGATATTCTGGTAAAAATCCAATAGCAGAAGGATGTATCTTATCATTTTGTAATGGATTAAAGCATTTGGGCGTTAAGTTTTCTGTCGCATATGAAGATGAGTATGATAAAAACCCTTGTGACGTAGCAGTAATATTTGGCGCATATAAAAAAATATTAAAGACATATAACATTAGAAAAAAAATATTTTTTAATCAAAAAATTGCGGGCAGAAAAGTTTTGGTGCTAGAAAGAGGCTTTATAAAGAGAGATGAGTTTCATTCTGTTGGGTGGAACTTTATAAATGGAAGAGCGGACTTTAAAAATAAAAATATGCCAAGCGATAGAGTTTCTAACCTTGGAGTCAAGCTATCTGACTGGAAGACCGATGGTGAAAATATAGTTTTTTGCGCTCAGGTGCCATGGGATGTTAGCGTTCAACACATTAACCAAGAGCCAATGAAAAGAGTTGCTCAAAAAGACTTGGTTAAGGGATATTTAAATTGGTGTACAGATACTATAAAAAGTATACAAAAAGTTACAGATAGAAAAATCATATTTAGACCACACCCTTTATTCCCTTACAAAAACTGGCATCTTGATAATATGCCTGATAATGTGGCTATATCAAATTCTTTATTTGATGATGACTTAAATAATGCATGGTGCACTGTTGTTTTTAACTCCAACTGCTCAGTAGAATCAGTCATAAAAGGAATTCCAACTTTCGCATTTGATGAGGGCTGTATGGCGTGGGATATTGCTAATAAAAATATTAACAATATAGAAAGTCCAGTTTTGCCAGACAGAGTACAATGGTTAAATAATATTTCATACTCCCAATGGAGCTTAGAAGAGTTCTCAAAGGGGTTGCCATGGGTTCACATAATTAGGAGTGCTTGATGAGTGATAATAAAAATAAAGTTGAGAAAAAATATATTGCAAGGGCCGGATATGCAAATGTTGGGTCTAGTCCAAGTAATTATGCCTATAAATTAAAAACATCCTTTGTTTCAGAAGATGAAGTTGCAGAGTACGAAAGGTCTCAGTACTCTGAAGATGCAGAGCAAAAGTATACCGATTTAATAAGCGGAAAGAAAGTCGCAGTTGTTGGTCCTGCCAATATACTAAAAGGAAAAGGGCTTGGAGAGCATATAGACTCTTATGATACCGTTATAAGAATGAATGGATTTTTCTATATAGATGATTCGCTACAAGAAGACTTTGGAAAAAAATGTGACATACTATATATAAATGGCTCCACAGGAAAAAATGCAGCATATAATAACCAAGAACTTTTAATTTATCCAAAAAAAGCAATAGGCATCAGAAAGAGCTCTCACGTTTTGTGTTATTCGATACTTCCATTAGATGAGTGGAAAGAGCTAGGTTTAAAAATATTATGTAAAATGAGCGTTGATGATTCTATTATGGAAAATCTTCACGATATGACAATCAGAAAGGCAAGGCACTTTGTAGCCGGAACAAGATTCCAGATGCCAGATGATGATACTATTTGGAGATTTGAGCAGCTACCTTTAATAGGCCCAACAATAATTGGAGAGGTGCTTCAGTATAATCCACAAGAGGTATATGTTACTGGATTTGATTTTTATGTAAATGGGATATCATGGGCTGAAGGGTATGCCGGAAAGGTAAAGAGAACTGGCGGTCATACATATGAAGAAAATGCTTATTGGATGAGACAAAGAATCGATGATGGAAGTATAAAGGTCGATAAAGATTTAGATAAGATAATAACCAGTATTGTCGATAAGGAATATACATATGATATGGATGATATGTATAGGCAAGGCCTAAGGATGATGAGAGCTAAGCATAAAAAATAAATTTCGGTGCATTATGAATGTTGGATTAGTCGGCAGAGGGTTCGTTGGAGACGCTCTTTACAAAAGCTTTGTTAATAAAAAAATAGATATAAAATCATTTGATAAATATAAAAAAATAGGAAAATTTGAAGATATTTTAAATTCTGATTTTATTTTTTTGTGCTTACCAACGCCTTTTAGCGACGGACATGGGTTTGATGTATCCTCTATAGATGAAATATGTGCCAAGTTAAAAAAGTCTAAGTATACCGGACTTGTCATAATAAAAAGCACTATAGATATAGGAACAACGCTATCTTTGAAAAAAAAATATTCATTAAATATATGTCATAATCCAGAATTTTTAACCGCAAGAACATCGTATGAGGATTTTGAAAACCAAAAACATGTCGTAATTGGAAAAACTGCTGATTCAAAAAATTTGAATGATTTAATTTTATTTTATACCAATTACTTTAGCGACTCAAAGATATCTGTATGTTCGTCATGTGAGTCAGAGTCTATGAAGCTATTTTTAAATTGTTTTTATGCAACAAAAGTTCAGTTTTTTAATGAATTATTTTTGTTGTCAAATAAGTTAAACTTAAATTTTGATAGGATTAGAGATCTTATGCTTTTTAATGGCTGGATCAGCAGTATGCATACCAAAGTTCCTGGCCCAGATGGACAAATAAGCTATGGTGGAGCGTGTTTTCCAAAAGACACTCAAGCTTTAAGATTTTTTATGAAAAATTTAGATGTACCAAATGAGGTTTTATCTTCTGTAATTTCAGAAAGAAATAAAATGAGAAATGATTGATATAGATTTATCAAATATTAAAAATAAAAACATACTTATAACCGGAGGAGCCGGCTTTATAGGCTCCAATCTCGTAAAGTTTTTTGCAGAAAGAAAAATAAGGATTTCTGTAATTGACAACCTGTCTACCGGAAATATAAAAAACATAGAGCCATATATGGACTATGTTTATTTTTCAAAAACAGATATACGTGATTTAAAAAAACTAGAAAAGACATTTGGAGGCTTAGTTCCGGATCTAGTGTTTCATATGGCTGCGCTACCAGGCGTTCCAGGTTCTGTTGCAGATCCTTGCATGTCAAATAGTGTAAATTTATCAGGATTTTTAAATATTTTAAAAATATCTAATGATTATAATGTAAATAGAGTTATATTCTCATCCTCATCATCTGTCTATGGTGGTGCAGAAGATCTTCCGACGCCAGAAACGTATTGCGGCGTTCCAAAGTCTCCATATGCGCTTCAAAAGCTCACATGTGAAAAATATTGCCAACTTTTTTCATCCATTTATAACATAGATACGGTTTCTTTAAGATATTTTAATGTTTTTGGTCCAAATCAGGGATACAATAGCAAATATTCTGCAGTAATATCTTCTTTTTGTAATTCTGTTAAAAAATCAACCCATCCAGTAATATATGGAGATGGGGAGCAGCTTAGAGACTTTTGCTATGTTGATAATGTAGTTTATGCAAACGTTTTGGCTGCATTATATGATAAGAAATTAAATGGCTCTGCTTTTAATGTCGGAACAGGGTTTTCTCGCTCTGTTAATTCTTTGTGCTCTGAGTTAAATACTCTTGAGCCTAAATATGATCAAAAAAGATCTGGGGATGTTCTGTGTAGTCAGGCGGATATATCAAAAATATCATCATTGCTTGGGTATAAAGTAATTGTAGATTTTGAAGTTGGAATTAAAAAAACATTAAAATATTATTTGGAAAGCTAATATGTCTATATCGCTAATAACAGGAGTTGCAGGGCAAGATGGCAGCTATTTAGCAGAATACCTCCTGTCCAAAGGACATGATGTTGTGGGCGTTACCAGAAGGGTTAGTTCTGGATATAGGCATGATAACATAGCAGGTATATTAAAAAATAAAAGATTTAGATTAGTACAGGGTGACATTACAGACTATTCTTTTATATATGATGCAATAAAAAGATACAAACCAGTCTTTTGGTATAATTTAGCAGCACAATCAAATGTCGGACAGAGCTTTGTAGATCCAATAGCTGCTTTTGAGGTAAATTCTAAATCTGTCATGGTGCAATTGAAAGCAATTAGCGAGCTAAGCCCAAATACAAAATTTTATCAAGCCTCAACTACGGAAATATATGGAGGCACAGCCTGCCCAGATATTGGATATAGTGAAACCTCAACAATACACCCTGTATCTCCATATGCGATATCAAAAGCCTCTGCCCATTGGATAACTAGATATTATAGGGAGTCTCTTGGTCTTTATGCGTGTAACGGCATTACAGGAAATCATAGCAGTCCGAGAAGGGGCTTCGACTTTGCAACAAGAAAGATAACCAGTAGCATTGCAAAGATCAGACTTGGCCTTCAGGATAAAATAATGATGGGAAATTTAAACGCGTTTAGAGATGAAGGACACTCGAAAGATTATGTCAGTGCGATTTATCTAATAATGAATCAAGATTGTGCAGATGATTATATTATATCTACAGGCTCTGGAGCAACCATAGAGGGTATGTTTAGATATGTATGTAAGATTGCAAATCTTAGATTTGAAGACGTATATCAGATGGATGAAAGATATATTAGGCCATCAGATGTTCCGAGGCTTCTTGGCGATCCAAAAAAGCTAAGAACAAAAACTGGCTGGTCTCCTAGTTATAACTGGAGAGAACTACTGAAAGAAATGTATGAAAGTGATATACGAAAAATAAAAAATGGAGATATAAAATAATGGAAAAAACAATTGTTAACAAGCCATGGGGGCATGAAGAAATATGGGCAAATACTGAAAAGTACGTTGGAAAAATGCTTTTTATAAAAGAAGGCTCTAAGCTTTCAAGACAGTATCACGAAATAAAAGATGAAACAATATATGTGCTAGAGGGCGTACTGCTGCTTGAAATAGGAAGTGGTGATAATATTATTGCAACATCAATGAAGCAAGGGGATGTTCAGCGAATATCGCCGGGCCTAATTCACAGATTTTGCGCTGAGTGCGGAACAGATGTTAAACTCATTGAGGTTAGTACACCAGAGCTAGATGACGTAGTTAGAATTGAAGATGATTACGGGAGATAATGATTGTATTACAATACTGGCATTTAACTATGGAACTGCCGGATCAGTAGTAAATGGACCAGGAATATGTTTGTTTAACTTTGTAAATGTATTAAAAAAAAGATTTCCAAATTTAACTATAAATATATTTACAAAATTAAAGCCTCACAGAACAGGTGTTTTTTGTGATACATATAATATAGAAAATACAAAGCTACTAAAAGACTGCATACAGCGGTCATCTATTATACATCATTGGAGTGGAATTGGAGACCTTTATGCCGGCGCTATAAACTTTTCAAAATCTTTCAATAAAACAGTTTTTGTGGGACCAAATGTTATAGATACTGTTCATTATGAAGCGGAAAAAAAGTTTTTATCTAAAATAAAATTTGACAAACTTTTAACTGTAAATGAAAGACTTAGATTTAAAATATCAAGAGA